>Ga0315294_10000100_pt1 | contig 86632 bp, 81 predicted proteins | sample YL17G13_40_MG_FD_203626 | JGI IMG/M metagenome (GOLD analysis project Ga0315294, IMG submission 203626) | Sediment microbial communities from Yellowstone Lake, YNP, Wyoming, USA - YL17G13_40 | ecosystem: Environmental > Aquatic > Freshwater > Lake > Sediment | place: USA: Wyoming | collected... | reverse complement strand
CACTTCTTCACCTCGGAGTCGGTTACCGAGGGACATCCGGACAAGATAGCTGACCAGATTTCCGACGCCGTGTTGGACGCATGCATAACCGACGACCCCAAGAGCCGAGTGGCTTGCGAGACATTTGTCACCACCGGACTGGCTTTTGTGGCTGGGGAAATAACCACCCAGACCTATGTGGACATCCCCAAAATTGTGCGCAGCGTAGTAAAGGATATCGGTTATACCGATGCGCGCATGGGCTATGATTACAACTCTATTGCGGTTATGTCGGCTATTGATGAGCAGTCTCCGGATATCGCTATGGGCGTGGACGAAGCCGAAGACCACGAGCAGGGGGCTGGCGACCAGGGGTTGATGTTCGGCTTTGCCTGCGACGAAACCCCGGAGCTTATGCCACTTCCCATTAGCATAGCACACAAACTGACCAAGCAATTGGCAGTGGTGCGTAAGTCCGGGGACCTGTGGTTTTTGCGCCCCGATGGCAAAAGCCAGGTTACCATTGAGTATGAGGAGGGCAAACCCCAAAGGGTGGAAGCGGTAGTCATCGCCGCTCAGCACAGCGATGATGTGGAGACCAAAGAGCTACGGGAGGAGATACTGGAAAAAGTCATCAAGGTGGTAATCCCGGCTGACCTGCTGGACAAAAATACCAAGTTTCACATCAATGCGACCGGGCGTTTTGTGCTCGGTGGACCGGCGGCGGATACCGGCCTGACCGGACGAAAGATTATAGCCGACACCTACGGCGGGCAAGGAAGCCACGGCGGCGGTTCCTTCTCCGGCAAAGACCCCTCCAAAGTGGACCGCTCCGCTTCTTACATGGCTCGCTACATTGCCAAGAATGTAGTAGCCAGCGGCCTGGCTAGACAGTGCGAACTGCAAGTGGCTTATGCCATCGGTGTAGCCCAACCGGTCTCAATATTCGTCAACACCAATGGAACTAATGCGGTAGATGAGGACCTGATTGAAAAATTGATTCTGGAGAACTTTGACCTGCGTCCTAAAGCCATCATCTACTATTTGGATTTACTCCGCCCCATTTACAGAAAGACGGCAGTATATGGACACTTCGGTCGCGAAGAAGAGGATTTTACCTGGGAACGCACCGACATGGCTGAAACTCTGGCAAAAGCCGGCGGAATAAAATACTCACCTAAAATCAAAAGACCGAGGAGTAGCTAATGGACTACGACATAAAAGAACCCAAACTGGCCTCTAAGGGTCAGGAACGAATTGAGTGGTCGGCAATAAATATGCCAGTGCTGGCTAAAATCAGGGGGTATTTTGCCAAGGAGAAACCCCTGTCCGGCGCTAAAATTGCCTGTTGTCTGCATGTAACCGCGGAGACCGCTAATTTGATGCAGACATTGAAGGATGGCGGGGCCGAGGTGGCGCTTTGCGCCTCCAATCCCCTATCCACTCAGGACGATGTCGCTTCCGCTCTATCAATAATCCACGGGATTCCCACTTTTGCAATTAAGGGGGAGGATAATCAGGTCTATTATAAGCATATTGACTCGGTGCTCTCCATTGCACCCAACATCACTATTGACGACGGCGCTGACCTGATATCCACCATTCACAAGAGAAAGCGGGAGCTAGCCGGTAAAGTGCTGGGTGGTTGCGAGGAGACTACCACTGGAGTCGTCAGACTGCGTGCGTTGGAAAAGAAGGGCGAGCTTCTCTACCCGGTTATCGCCATAAACGACGCCGACACTAAACACCTCTTTGATAACCGTTACGGCACCGGACAATCAACTATGGATGGCATAATTCGGGCTACCAATCATCTCATTGCCGGTTCCAAGTTCGTGGTCTGTGGATACGGTTGGTGCGGAAAGGGAGTAGCTATGCGGGCTAGGGGTTTAGGCGCTCAGGTTATCGTCACCGAGATTAATCCGTTAAAAGCGATTGAAGCGATAATGGACGGTTTTCAGGTGCTGACCATTGGTGAAGCGGCAAAAATTGGAGATATCTTTTGCACGCTTACCGGCTGTTGTAAGGTCATCTCCGCCGCGGAGTTCAAGCTGATGAAGGACGGTGCGGTAGTCTGCAACTCCGGGCACTTTGATGTGGAGTTGGACCTGGAAGCCCTGCAGAAGCTTTCCAAAGAGGTTCGCCGACTGCGTGAAGTGGTCACAGAGTATATCCTGGAGGATGGGAAGCGCATCTTCCTCTTAGCCGAGGGCAGACTGGTCAATCTAAGTGCCGCCGAGGGACACCCGGCAATGGTGATGGATATGTCCTTTGCCAACCAGGCGTTGTGCGCCAGTTACCTTTACAAGCAGGAAGAGAAGTTGGAGAAGCGGGTCTACAGAGTTCCCAAAGCCATTGATGAAACCGTCGCCCGCATGAAGTTAGAATCTATGAATGTGGCGATTGATGTATTGACCGAAGAGCAGAAAACCTATTTGTCTTCGTGGGAGTTGGGCACTTAAAGATTAGAACCAACATTTCAATCAAAGTGGAGGTAGGTCTTCCAAATTCAGAAGACCTCATCATCTATGCGTTCATTTTCTCAATCTCACTTTGTCTGCCACCTTGGAGATGACCGCTATGCGGAATGTCAAATTAGCAAATTTAGGGGCTGGGTGAGGCATTGCCCAGCCCCAGCTTTGAATATAGGAATTCTTGATAAGCAGGGGAAAAACAGTAAGGTTTTTCCAATGGCTCTGTAATCAGCGGTAAAATTAAGTTGCCGAAGAACGAATAGAGGAAGATGGGAGAAAATCTGAAGGTTTTAATTTTTGGGCACGAAAAAACCGCTTACACAAACTACCTGATTGACGCTTTGACCGGGGCTGGGGTAAAGGTTCTCTCGCCCTATTGGCCCTTCCCCTGGCATTTTTGGGGAAAAGGATTGGTCTGGCATCTTCATTGGCCCAGCTTTTACTATAAACTACGTCCCTCCGCATTATTCAACATAATTTCTCTACTGGCTTGGATATATTTTGTGTTTATTATATTACCGTCTGTGGCTTTGTCCAAGATACCGCTAGTCTATACCATGCATAACCTCTATCCCCACGAACGACATTTGCGTTTCATGGATAAGATTGCCCGCCGGAGAGTCCTATCGCTTGCCCATACAGTGGTATTGAATTGTCAAAGGGCACGGACTATCTTTCAAAAGGAGTTTCCCTTCTACAAAGGCAGCATCCAGATAATCCCTCACGGTTCCTTACAAAGACCCTCGGAAAAGCCCGTATCTCAGAGGGAAGCCCGCCAAAGACTTGGGCTTCCCCAGGATGCCTATGTCTATCTCCATGTTGGAAAGCTGCGTTTGTATAAGGGCATAGAGGAGTTGGTTTCTGTTTTCCGCTTGGTTGCCGGCGCAAAAGACTTACTGCTCATTGTGGGTGAGCCTGCCAATCCTGGTTATGCCGGAAGGCTCAAATACCTGGTGCAGGATAGCCCTCAGGTCAGGCTTTTTCTAGGGTTCACACCCGACGACCAGCTGTCGCTCTATCTGTGTTCCTGCAATTGCCTGGTCTTGCCCTATCGTCAAGTGATGACTTCAGGTGCCGCGCTATTAGCATTAGCCTGGAGCAAGCCGGCAGTGGTGCCTTCTGCTGGTTGCCTGCCGGAGCAATTGGGCGCAGTAGGAGTTTATTATGGTGATGAAGGGCTTCCTTCTTTGGGCGATGCAATGCGAGCCGTGAAACAAATAGACCGGGCAAAGGTAGCTAAAGCAGCCCGTATGAAGCTTGCCCAGGTTAGTTGGGAGAACCTAGTCCCTAAACTCCAAAAGGTCTATGCTTGCTCTCTATCAAGACTCCCATAAAACCGCTGTAGTGAACCTCAAATATTGACACCGATTAGTCTTTATTCTATACTGCATAAAATAGCAAGGAGTATTCGGTGAAAGAATCAATTCTACAAAAGCTAAATATCTCCCTGGAGCCCATCCCTAAGGTCATTCATGTTGATTCTTGGCGCAAATTTTTGTTTTTGGTTTTGTTTTGTATTATTTTATTGCTAATCATATGTTTGATCCCTTCTTTTGGATATGTAAAGCGTACATTTCAAATAATAGTAATTCTATGTTTCCTTCTTTTTCCGTTATACCGCTTGAGAATGGTTGACATGCTCTATTTTCTTCTAATTTTCACTTTCTTTCTTCATTCATATAGAGTCTTCCCAAGCGGATATGGTTATGATAGTATGGACTTAGTATTCTTTCCCTTGCTCTTTGTGTATATTATCTATCAATTAACTGTTAAAAAACCTCTCTTCCGTTCAACGAAGTTTGACTGGGCTGTTTTCCTATACTTCTTTGTGATAATTTTTGAGACTGGCTTCTCCAGATGGGTCGGTAACTCTTGGTATAATATTCTCAGGGAGATAGTCACCTATCCCAAGGGAATTATTCTTTTTTATATAGTCATTACTATAATTTTAGATTATTCACAAATTGATAGAATTATTAAATTCGTGTTTTTTCTCACATTTGCTGTCTGCCTTTTGGGAATCTATCAATATTTTAATATTGGTCCTCATAACGTTCTACCCGGTAATTATGTGGCTTATCGTGAGCAATCAACTTTTCACAACAGCAACATCCTTGCCGGATTACTGGAATTGGTTATTCCCATATTGATAATATATTTTCTGGAAGAACGAGAGTGGTCCAAAAGATTTCTATATCTGGCTTTGGCTTTTCCAATGGTGCTCAGTCTATTATTCACCTACTCCAGAGCGGGTTTTTTCACCACTTTGTTCTCCTTATTCATTTTATTTCTTTTGCGACTGCGTGGTAAAAGTATAATTATCATCATTTTACTCATAATATTGATTGTAGGTCTGGCTACTAACACCACCCTACTTTCCAGACAGCTGTTTTCACTCAAAATGGAAAATGTAATCGCCGACCCTTCTCTTTTCTTTCGCGTATGGCAATATTTGGGTTATATTGATAATATTCGCCACCACCCTATTTTGGGTTTAGGTTGGGGTGTAGCGCACGATAAGGCACACTACGGTTACTTCGTTGTTGCCAAGGAGCCAATAACATTAATCAGTGGGTTAAATAGCGCAGTCTTTGACCAATTGGTGAAAGGTGGTTTAGTATATTTCATCTCCTTTTCATTGGTCATATTTCTGATAATTCGTGAGAATTTCCGCTTTTTAAAACAAGTGAAAGACCCCAAGTATCGCAAAATTGCCTGGGGGTTTTTGGGCGGCTTTTTAGCTTTTCTACCCCATCAGTTAGTGGACAGTATTATTAAGTTTAGTCAGACGGAGGTTGTATTCTGGCTCTTTATGGGGCTTATGTACTCTGCTTACTTATTATATCAAAAAGAAAACAGTAAGATAGAGTTAGTTAAGTAATCCTCTAAAAACTAGAACAAACGATGGAAAATTGTGAAGCAAATCGTTTGACACCCTTAGTTATTATCATCTTTTCCTCCCAAGCTTGGGATGACCCGAACTGGACTAACAAACAACACCTAGCGGTTCGTCTAGCTTTCGCAAGCCATAAAGTCATCTATGTTAATCCAACTCTAGTCTATACTCCCAGTCAATGCAATTTAACTCAGAGATGGAAAAATTATCTGCTCGGTAAAAGCTCTTTTCCGCATAGCACATTTTTGGATAGGAAGAATCTGTGGGTCTATCAATCAGTAATCTTTCCGTGGAGAAGAAAATCCTTTATCAGGAAATTAAATCGCTATCTGGAAAGAAGCTGGATGGCGCCTCGCCTGATGCAGTTGGCTCACAAAATAAAAAGCGACCTTAACTCTCCGATTATCGCCTGGGTCTACCCTCCAGAGATAACCCCCAGTATTATTCAACAACCCTTTGACCTATTCATCTATGATTGCGTAGATGACATATGGGAATTCCCCATCTATAAATCAAATACTGATGCTAGAAGGTTTTTGGAAATTGGTGAGAAAATCCTACTAAAGAGAGCGGATGCAATCTTTGCCACCACGACGACCTTGTTTCAATATTTATCTCTCCAAAATCCCCACACTTACTTAGTCCACAATGTCGCCGACGCACCTTTCTTTGCCCAGGCGCAAAATCCCCACCTGGAAGTGCCGAAAGACCTGGAAAATATCCCTCATCCGCGAATCGGTTTCATCGGCGCAGTGGCAGAATACAAACTTGACCTTTCCTTAATTCGCGAAGTTGCGGATAGACAACCCCAATGGCACTGGGTGCTGGTGGGACCGATAACCGAAGAGGACAACTCCAGATCATCCCTTAGCAATATTGCCAACATCCATCTTCTCGGTCATCGCCCATATAGCCAGCTACCCGCCTACCTCAAGGGTTTTGATGTCTGTGTTATCCCTTATAAAATAAATAAATATATAACCTCCTGTTTCCCCATAAAATTTTTTGAATATCTGGCTAGCGGAAAACCCACCATCATCACCCCCATTCCCGCCTTATTGGAATACCGCCAGTTAGTGCCTTTGGCCAGAGATGCCTCCAGTTTCATCAGGGAGACCAAAAAGTTACTCCGCCGTGATGACCCCAAAGTTCGTCAAGCAAGAATTGCCCTGGCTTTTGAGAACACCTGGGAGAAACGGATGAATAATATGCTGGAAATAATCTATGAGCGGCTGGAGGAGAAAAAAGCCCCAATCTTGGGAAAGAAATCATCCATTGGCAAGGAACGAGCGACCACCCTCAAGGAGTAAGCGGTGTTAAAAAACCTACTAGCTTTAGACTTAGGCAATAGTAACATTATGATGGGTTTGTTCATTGGAAAGGAAGCGGTCGGTCATTACCGGTTTAAGACCGACCTGGATAAGACCCCGGACGAATACCGGCTAATCATCTTAAATCTATTGAAACTGGGAGAGATAGATATTGCCGGAATTGAGATGTCCATTATGTGTTCGGTGGTCCCCCATCTGACTCCGGTGGTGCGAGAAGCCCTGACTCAGATTTTTAATCTGGAACCGCTGGTGGTAACCGAGCAACTTGATTTGGGAATTAAAAATCTATACGACCTCCCCGGTGAAGTGGGCTCCGACCGCCTGGTCAATGCGGTTGCTGTATCGGTTCTCCACCCCCTACCAGCAGTGGTGGTGGATTTCGGCACGGCTACTACTTTTGATGTCATCTCCAGGAATAAGGAATACCTGGGCGGGGTAATTTGCCCCGGCGTTGAGACCTCCTCAGCCCACCTCTTTGAGCGGGCGGCAAAGCTCTCCTCAGTAGAGCTCACTTTTCCGGGCAAGGTCATCGGCACCAATACCAGCGACTCCCTCCGCTCCGGCATTCTCCTGCAAGCCTCCACCTCCCTTGAAGGTATAATTAAACTGATAGAGCAAGAGATAAAGCATAAAGTTACGGTAATCGCCACCGGCGGTCTCTCCCCGCTTATTGCCACTCTCACCAAACGAATAGATGTCCTGGACCGGCTGCTCACCCTTAAGGGCTTACAGATTATCGCCGAGAGAGTGGTTGAGCGGGGAGATCCACATTGAGAACACCAAAAACAATCAACTGTTCTATAAAAAAAGCCGGGCTCATCGCCCGGCTGGATATTTTCCCCTCTGCGCTTACTCCCCTTCCTTCCTCTCCTGCTGATATTTCTCCGCCAACTTAGTGCGGATGTCCGGCGGTGCTTCCTCAAAATGGCTGAACTTCATAGCAAAGGTCCCCTTGCCCTGGGTCTTGGAGCGCAATTCAATAGAATAACGATACATCTCTGCTAGAGGAACCATTCCCTTTATGGTGGTCAACTTGCCAGAAGGCTCCATTCCGGAGATTCTCCCCCGCCTGCTGGAGAGGTCACCGGTGATATCCCCGGCAAATTCGTCGGGAACGGTAATCGCCACCTCGTATATCGGCTCCAAAATTGTGGGCTCAGCCATTTCAAAGACCTTCTTGAAGCCCATAGAGGCGGCTATTTTGAAAGCCATCTCCGAGGAATCCACGGTATGATAACTACCGTCGTAAAGTGATATCTTAAAATCCACTACCGGATTCCCGGAGATTACTCCCATCTCTATAGCCTCTATAATGCCTTTCTCCACCGCGGGAATAAACCTGTTCGGCACCACCCCGCCGACGATGCGGTCCTCAAACTGGAATCCGCTTCCCCGCCCTAGCGGCGCAATCTCCAGCCAGACATCTCCAAACTGACCGCGACCGCCGGTCTGCTTTTTATATCGACCCTGAGCTTTTGCCGTCTTTTTAATCGTCTCCTTATACGGCACCCGGGGGAACTCGTGGGTTACCTCCACGCCGTAGCGATTCTTCATCCTGGCCAAAACGACTTCCAGGTGCATCTCTCCCTGACCGAAAGCTACCGTTTGGCGAATCTCCTTATCTCTCTGAACAATAAAGGTGGGGTCTTCGTCGGAAAGGCGAGATATAGCGGTGGAGAGCTTATCCTCGTCCCCCTTGCTCCTGGGAGAAATAGCATAGCGCATGGTCGGTTCGGGATATTGAAAGCGGGGGAAGACTATGGGCTCTCCCTGGTCGCAAAGAGTATCGCCGGTGGAAGCGCTCTCCATCTTGGCGATTAAGCCGATATCACCGGCGATAATCTGGTCCATCGGCTTCTGTTCTTTGCCCAGGGCGGAAAGAAGAGCTCCCACCTTTGCCGATTGTTCTTTGCCGGCGTTGAATACTTCGCCACCGCCGCCGTGCAGAATGCCGGAGAAAACCCGCACCATAGAGAGCCGACCGGCATAAGGGTCTAAGATGGTCTTGAAAACCAGCGCGGATAGCGGAGCCTTTACATCCGGCTCCCGCTGAATAACTTCCTCCGTGCCCGGTTTGAAACCTTTGACCGAACCATGTTCTATCGGTGAAGGGAAGGAAGAACCGATATGGCGGAGCAAAACATCCACACCGCAAAGATTCGTCGCCGAGCCACAGAGCACCGGCACGAAATTGCGCGCGGAGATGGAGAGGGCTAATGCGGATTCAAACTCCTCCTGGCTGATTTCACCCTGCTCCAGATATTTTTCCACCAGTTCATCGGATACCTCGCAAGCGGATTCCATCAAACCCATCTTTTCTTCTTCCGCTGTCTTCGCCATATTCTCTGGAATAGCCATCTGCTTGCCCGGCTCCCCGACCATATAAGCTTTCATACTGAGCAAGTCCACCACGCCCTTAAAATTCTCCGCCTCGCCGATAGGTCTGCTCATAGAGGTGAAGGTGAGAAAATCAAAGGACTCCTTCAATGCCTTCAGGGTGCCAGAAAATTTTGCTCGTTCCTTATCCATACGATTGATAAACACCGCTATGGGAAGGCCAGCCGAACGCGCCGCCTGCACTGCCCGGTTGGTGCCCACCTCCACCCCGCTCACCGCATCCACTACCAATACCAGACAGTCAACCGCCCTCACCCCTCCGACCACCTCGCCATAGAAATCGGCGTAACCCGGCAAGTCTATTAGATTGAGACGATAATCCTTATAGTTAAAGCTGGCGATGGAAAGACCAATGGTTATCTTACGGCTAACCTCATCTTGCTCATAATCCATTGTGGTGGTTCCATCCTCCACCTTGCCCAGCCGCTCCTTTGCCTTAGCCAGAAAGAGCAATGCCTCTATCAAGCTGGTCTTACCGCTGGAGCTGTGCCCGGCAAACGCTATATTGCATATCTCCTTGGTTGTGTAACTCACTTCGTAGCCCCCCTATATAAAAAATTAATCGCTAGCAGATTAAATCGGTTAAGAAGCTTCCCAACCGCATCTATTCAATCGGACATTTCAAGCACATTCTCTTTTACTCCTGCTAATAGTAGATAGATTTGGAATTATAACATAATCACTTTCACTTGCAAGCAAATATTTATTCCTTCGTTATACCATTTGCAACAAATGCTAAAGGGTTGGGTAGACTGGTAGGGGCTTAGCGTGCTAAGCCCCTATACCTTCCCCGAATGGGATAGAAACAGAATTGCCCCTTATTCTCCTTATTTTTGTTTGGGAGGCTGAAAGCCTCCCTTACCCGTAGATAACACATCCGATGGGTAGGGGAGAATCTTATTCTCCCCTATTTTTTTTGGGAGGCTGAGAGCCTCCGCTACCCGTAATCTGCACATCTGACGGGTAGGGGAGAATTCTATTCTCCCCCCATAGGCAATACGCATTACCCTTTTGTCTCTTCCAAGGGAATTGTGTTAACTTCCAGCTCTGCCTCTATCTGACGGAGGTATTCTTCCGCCCGCTCCTTAAGTATCTTGGGTAAATCCTCCTGGGCGAGAGCGAGTTTTAGTTCTGCGCCAGCCTCCTCTTTCATACCCAGGTCGTAATAGGCAAGTGCCAGCGAATAATGGTAGATAGCTCGGTCGGAGATAGCCAGGGCGTCCATAAAATGTTGAACCGCAGAATAGCCTTTCCCGAGCTTTGCGGAGACTGTTCCCAGAGCGTAAGCCACATCCGGGTCGCCGGGCAGGTAGGCGCCGGCTATGCTCAAGTATTTATAAGCCTCCCGGTCTTTACCCTCTCGCCAAAGCACCAGACCCAACTGGTAATAAAGTCCGCTCATCTGGGGCTTTTCTAAAACCAGCTCCCGCAGGAGACTCTCCGCCGTGGGGAGCTCTCCTTTAGTAAAATAGACTCGCACCTGCTCCAGGAACTCCATAAAGTTGCGCTCTTTTTTGGTTAATATCTCCCGGGGAATGCGCACTTGCTTGCGGGTGTCCAGAGGCGTATCCAGTGATAACTGATTATAATCGGCGAGCCTACCGGTTTCCTTTTCATCTAACGCCAGCTCTTTAGCTATGTCTCCCAGGGTCTGCTGGTAGCGAGCGGTGTAGTGGTAATATTCCTCGCTCTGCCGGCAGGACAAAAGCTGAATTGCCAGCACTAACCCTATGGTTAATCCTTTAGTCTTCAAATTTCTTTCACCACCTCAGAAGATCTTAGAACAAACTCCTGCAAGAGCGTCTCCACCTCCGGCACAGTATTGACCAGAAGCGCCCGTCGGCGCAGATTAGCGGCGCCGCTGAATCCGTGCAAATACCAGCCCAGATGTTTACGAAACTCCCGCACCGCTCGCTTCTCGCCCAAATTGCTCACTGCCAGAGATAGATGTTCTCTCATAAGCTCTGCCCTTTCAGAGCTAGTCGGAGCCGGCGGTAATTTCTCACCAGCCATCTCCGCTTTCAGTTCGGCAAATATCCAGGGATTACCCAGCATCCCCCGACCGACCATAATACCGTCCACTCCGGTCGCCTCCACCATTCGCCGACCATCCCCGGCGGTCCAAATATCGCCATTGCCCACCAGGCGAAAATTACCCAACTGTTCTTTAATCCGAGCAAGCATCCCCCAATCAGCCGGTTGGTCGTAGCCCTGCTGGGCGTAGCGAGCGTGGATGGTTATGAATGCCAATCCCAGGTCGCGGAGCTGGGGCGCTATCTCCAGGACGGTGGGTTGAGCTGGGTTTTTCCCCAGCCGTAGCTTGGCGCTCACCGAGATGCCAACCGACGCCTTCACCGCGCCAGCCACGGCTATAGCCCGCTCCGCATCCTCCAATAATACCGCCCCGGCGCCAACTTTAACCACCTTGTGCGCCGGACAGCCCATATTTATGTCTATGTGCTGATAGCCGGTTTGCTCGGCAATGATGGCAGCGCGAGCCATACTCTCCGGCTTGGCGCCGAAGAGCTGAACCGCCCAGGGGGTTAGACCGTGACCTTCGTTGAGGATTGCCCGGCTTTTTCGGGAACCTCTAATCAAACCCTCGGCGGAGAGCATTTGAGTGAAGGTGAGGTCGGCGCCGACGGAAGGGTGGGCGATTATGCGGCGATAGGCATCGTCGGTGATGCCAGCCATCGGCGCAGACATTATCGGGATTTTGCCGAAAGTGAAGAGTTCATCTATGATATTTAGAGCTAACATTTTATTCTTGATAGATTGTAGTCAGTTATTGGGATGCGGAGATTAGCCGGTCTCTTCTTCCGCAGTGGGCAGGTTCTGGGGGGAGTCGTCACTATCGTCCGTCCGTCGCCTGCCGATAAGCCGGCGACGCAGCCAGGTATAGAGCTTGGGGGAGAGCCGAGCCAATATCGCTTTGCTGCGGGCTTTAAACCATTGCCCAAGATTTGCCAGGGCGATTAGAGCGCCGTGGGGAATTCGCCGGCTGGTGACGAACTTGTCGGTCAATCTGGCAAGCGGCGAGCTGACCAGTTTTGGCAGCCCTTGCAGGAGGTGATACCAGCTTACCAGGAAGGGAAACCATCGCTGGCAAAAAATTACCTCCTGATGATGAAACTGGGGTTGCACCAGGTATAGCTCGTGTTCAAAATCAAACTTGGAGGAGAGAAAGCCGGCGGATTCGGCGATAGCCCGCAGGCGAGTATTAGGATAAGGAAAGAAGACGGAGAGAATGCGCCGTCCCGGGTTCAGGCGGGCATTTAGCTTGACTGTCTCCAGAAATTTGGCTTTATCCTCGTAGGGCAAGCCAACCATATTATACGACAGGGTAGCTATTCCCGCCTGATGGCAGGCGTCAAAAGCCTGAATGATGGTTTCCTTCTTTACCTTACGGTTGAGAATCTCGTTGCGCAGAAAGTCGTTGCCCGACTCCACGCCAAAATGAATCTGATAACAACCGGCTTTCGCCAACTTATATATAACCTCCGGGTCGGAGACCTTGGCGTGATAGCGACAGACAAAGGGTAGACCTACCCCCTGAGTATATTTTACCATAAACTCTTCAACCCAGGCGGGCTTGAGCGGGAGGATATTGTCCATAAAATTTATATATTTCACCTGGGAATAATTATCCAGAATATTGCGGATATATTCTATCGCTCGCTCCGGGCTACGGAAGCGGACATATTTGTGCTGGTTGGGATAGACCAAGCGCAGTTGATGGTTGCAGCAATAAGTGCAGCGATAGGGACAGCCGCGGGAGACCATCACCGGTGCGGTGTTCATACGCAGGTCGTATAGCGAGCGATAGTCAAAGAGCGCCAGGTCGGGGAGAGGAAGCTCATCCAGGTTCTCAATTAAGGGACGAACAGGATTGATTTGCCAGTTGCCTTTGCCCTTATCCACCCACAGGTTGCGGATTCTTTCACCGCCCTTACCCCGGTTAAGCGCCTCAGCAAGCTCCAGCATCGCACCCTCACCCTCGCCGACGCAGATGTAATCAAAGAGCCCACTTCCTTCCCGGGCTACACCTTGAGGGTCCAGGGTGGGGTGATAACCGCCGATTATCACCGGCAGGTTGGGTAGAGCCTTCCGCAAGGAAGGCATAATCTCCAGAAGTATGGGAAAGATGGTGGTGCGACAGGTAATGGCCAGGAGTTCTGGCTGGGTAGTGGTAACATCGTCTACCACCTGGCTCGCCTGTGGATGGCGGGTAAGATGGACCAGGTGGGTTTGGTGTCCCGCCTTTTTTAGCACGGCGGAGATGGAAGCTAAGCCCTCGGAATAATAGCCGTAGTTGGACTCGTGGGGGTCCCAGCGGGTGGGGAAGTCTGGATATAGGAAGGTTATGCGCATTGCTTGTAGAGATAATGAAGTAAACGGAAGTAGATGGTAACACAGAGATTAGGGCTAGGGCAAGAGCAAAGGAGCGGATACTCCTCTATATGTAACATCTGTGGAAGAGTTAGAGAAAAGAGAGGGGCATGGTAGGGGCTTAGCGCGCTAAGCCCCTACCATTTGAAAAAATTGTTGCAGAAGTTGACAAACCCTCTTTAAATGGTTTACTTTATCCGCGACGAAACCTGTTCAATAATCCGTTTTGTTATCTCAATAGCTCTCTTGGCTTCCACCTCGTCGAACGCATTTTTCGGGATACCGCCGGGAAGCCCGTTCGGGTAGCGGGTAGGGATGTAATATTTATCCAGAAGAGCTCCAGTGTTAATTAACTCGGAAAATGAATTATCCCGCTCGGCGCAGTTTGCACAAAGGTCGGCAACTGAATGCCCCCAAACTTCCACCGCGCCTTTGAAGTAGAGGAATGCTTTCAACGCTTTTTCGGCTGCCTGCTGGGCGGTGAAACAAGCGGTGTTGAACCGTTTGCCTTCAAATAAATATAAGGCGTCTTCTAAATCCGCTCTGGCCTGGCTCAGCCAGCGCCCGGCTTCGTTTATATTGTTATTTTTCATATATTACCCTCCCGTTTTTGATAGCCTGGATTAAAAAATTGCTTCTGCCGAGCATTTCGCTAAACTCCGCTGGCGTATAGACTAATAAATCCAAACCAACCTTGGGCACGAGCTCCATCAAAAAGTCGTTCATCCGGTTGACGAATTTTTCGTTGGTTTCCTTGACTATTACCAGGTCTATGTCGCTGGTCCGGCATACATCGCCCCGAGCAAGAGAACCAATGAGATATGCCTTTTCCACATCATACTTTGGCAAAAGCGCGATTATCCTGTTTAGCTCGTCTTCCAGCTTCGCCTTTCTCTTTTCGTCCACTCCAATGATATATGGCATCTTACTCCCACTCAAAGTTCGCCGGTAATTAAAGACTACTTCCCAAACTGCACCAGATGGAGCAGATTATCATCCGGGTCGGCGAGGGTTATCACTGTTCCACCCCAGGGCTCTTTACGCAATCCCTTAATAATTTTTACATTGTTTGTTTGCAGATGGTTTTGCCAAAAGGAGATGTCGTCCACCAGCAAATAGACCTCGGGTGCGCTCTGGTTCTGCCCGGCTTTTCCCCCGAGCTCCAGCCCAATCTCCACCCCGTGACAGCGAAAGGATACATAATCAGGCTTTTCCCCTTTTAGCTCCAGCCCCAGTATCTTCTGGTAGAAATTCCGGGCAGACTTCAGGTCGGAGACATGAAAGACGATGCAGTTGACATTAACAATCATATCCCACTCTCCTTCTAACGGTAATTTTAGCCAATTATAGCAAACTCCAGCTAAAACTAATAGCGATTTGTGAGATGGAAATTGAACAGGAATTGGGCAGCGGAGGCTTCATCGCTTCGCCAAATGTTTAGCCAGGTTGCTGCCCCTAGTCTGGGTATTATTTTGCAAAATATCACTTGATAATTTATCAAAAATATGCTATTATAATATATAACTATTTGATAACCCGGGAGGAAACAATGTATCCCCATAATTACTTCAACCAACTCAAGTCCGCCCTCAAGGACTTCATCCAGTCCCATTTCCCCTCTTCGCCGGTATATCTTGACGACCTTCCCAACATAGCCGATTTTCCGGAGGAGGGAACATTCTGCCTCTCCTCGGCTTATGATGTCACCGACTTGGGCGATGAAGGCGAAGGCAGCCTGCGGGTAGGGCTCCAAATTCGGGTCTACCTCCCCCAGGTAGAGGGCTTGCCCGGCGATTCCGCCATTACTGACCTGGGGACCAGGTTGGGCGATGCCCTGCTATGGGGAGTGGCGAACGACTCTGCGCTCGCTAACAAAATTCGGCGTGTCAATCAGCTACGCACTTCCTACGGCAGAGATGAACAGGCTCTATCCTATCATCGGGAGTATATTCGGCATGCGATGATAGAACTGGAGGTGGAACTTTTCCACAATCGTTTTAGTTATAATTTAGGTGCACCATAAAAGCACTTTATTTCGCCAAAGATTTGAAATATTGTATTAACTTATTCAACCTTTGAAGAAAATTTTTGAAAAAAACCTCTTGACAATAAAGGCGGACTGTGATAGATTAATCCATTGAAATTATACCGTGAAAGGGGGTGTCAAAGAAATGAAGACATTCGTCGCCATTATGCTGATTCTCGCCGTAGCTTTCGCCGGCCTTCTGTTTGTTAGCTGCAAGAAGGAGGAGAAGAAGGTGGAGGAGAAGAAGGCTCCCGTAGAGGAGAAGAAGGTGGAGGAGAAGAAGGCTCCCGTGGAGGAGAAGACAACTCCCGATACCGAGAAGAAGACCGAAGGTGAGAAGAAGACTGAGGAGAAGACCGGCGGTAAGTAATTCGCCGCAAGTCTCGTTGACCCTCATTGATTGTTCGGCTACTTTGCATGATCTACACAATAGTCATCATCATACCAAAGAAGTAGCGAAAAAGGGAAGGATATACATCCTTCCCTTATCTTTTTACACTCACCCGAGCTTGTTACCACATAGCCATACCTGCATTATTTCTTCTTCTCTTTTTCTTTCTCCTTCTCAATGCGCACCTGCTCGTGTTCCTTAAAAGTTGTGGAGAAATGATGCGTTCCGTCCCCGTTGCTGATGAAATACAGGTAGTCAACATTGGCGGGCTGGACCGCAGCAAGCAACGAGGCTAAACCCGGTGAGCAGATTGGCCCCGGGGGAAGACCACTGTGTTTATAGGTGTTGTAGGGGTCATCAACCCTCAAATCCTGAATGGTAATGCGCTCGTCGGTCTTGCCCACGGCATACAGAACTGTGGCGCAGGACTCCAGTCTCATCCCCTTCTTCAGACGGTTGTGAAATACCGCCGAGACCAGCGGTCTTTCCTCGTCCAATAGAGCCTCTTTCTCTATGATAGAAGCCAGAGTTACAATCTGGTGCATGCTCATTTCACCGTCCTGGGCAAAGGGCGCTATCTCCTTTTCCCATACCGAGACAAAACGGGAAAGCATCATCTCCACCACCTCTTCGGCGGTGGTCTCCTCCTCCACCAAATAGGTATCTGGAAATAGGTAACCCTCCAATCCCTTCTCCGCTTCCGGTGGTAATTCCTGCGGCAAATTCACTTTCTGCAATGCTTCCCGGAACTCCTCTTCGGAACAGATTCCCTCCCGCGCCAGAATCTTGCCGACATCGGCTAGTCGCGTTCCCTCCGGCACGGTGAAGCGCTTGATATTCACCTCACCTTTTGCCAGAATGGCGACTATCTGAGGTGTGCTCATCGCCGGTGAGAGGAGATAGCTTCCCGCCTGCAATTTCTCATCCCAACCCTTCCACTTAGCCCACAGACGAAAAGCCCAGGCACTGCGAATTAAACCCTCCTGCTCCAGGAGTTGGGAAATCCCCCCGGCATCGCTGCCCGAAGCTATCTGCACCAGTCGGTTTTTAGCATCTGCAGCATCAACCGGGGCAAATAGATGGTTGTAATAATAGTAGGCAAGATAGCTTAAGAGGACTGTGGAGAGAAAAATTATAAAAAATACGGTCAGTCCGCGATGTTGTCCTCTGCTCCTCTTGGAGTTTTTCCTGGGCATAATTCACCTACCAATTGCGAGCGGTAGAGCCAGTGGCGCTCTCCATCTGAGGTGGCTTCCAGCCGGAGGTCTCCGCGCCCAAAAAGACCCGGGATAACCCCCCGGAACCGGCGAACCAGAAGCTATCAGCAAAATAGGCTATGTCCCGAACATAGCCGTCACCCAACCCCTGACGAGCGAATAGATAGCAAACTACTTCATTGCGGTCAAAATCATATACATTTATCCCCACCGAACGGACGGAGAGCACTGCCCAGGGGCTTTCGGCAAATATAGCCCAGACATCGGTGTGGGAGAGACCGTCTCCCCAGGTGATATTCCCCACTACACCCGACCCGGGTTGGTATATGTCCATTCCTCCCTGCCAGGTGCCGATGAACAGTGATTTGCTGGTCGCTTCCAGACTGAAGATGAAGTCGGAAGCCAGATTGTCCTCCGCTCGGTTCAAGCAATCCACTACCTTCCAGCTTTTTGGGTCAATGACCGCCACACCTCCGCCAAAGGTGCCGGCGTAGATAAGCTCACCCAATTGCACCAGGGCGGATACCTGATTATTGCCCAGGTTATCGGCTTCAGCCAGACGGGTAATCTTTCCATTATGGATAATAAATAAACCCTCCTCTGTGCCGGCACAGATAACATCTGCTACCAACAATATAGCATTTATTTCCGGCTCGGGCTCAATTAAAGTAGGTTCAGACTGCGTAAGGAAAATAGGATAGGACACAGCAAATTCACCTGTTTTCGGTATGGCAAAGAGCCCCCGTTTAGTTCCACAATATACGGTATTTTCACCAACCGCCAGGGACAGTATGGCCGTCTCTTTGGGGAAACAGTCGCAGAGAGTCAGACCGGAAGCATCGTTGAAATAAGCCAAGCCGTCTCCAGTGCCCATCCATAGTCTGTCAGCATCAGCGGCCAGAGAGAAGACCGCCGGATGGGGCAAGAGGTCAAAGGGATTGTCTATCCTTTGGGCTTTCTTCTTCTTGGGATAATATATGTAGGCTCCGTCTTCGCTGCCCACCCAGAGTTGTTCGCCATCCGCGGAAAGCGAGGTTATATTCAGCGCAGGAATTGCCTTTTGCAACTTCGCATGCGCTTTTTTATCCTTTCCCTCAATTAAGTATAGCCCGCTTTCCGCACCGAGATAAAGTCCACCCGGTCCGTAAGTCAGGGCACGGACCTTACCGATTGATGTAGTGTCAGGAAATGCCGGGGAGATACTACCGGTAATGGTATCCAGGCTATAGACGCCCTGGCTGGTAGCTAAGAGGAGAGTGCTTTGATTGTCTTTTTGGGGGATTATGTCCAGCACTTGCGCCAGACATAATTCCTTGGGGAGGTCGTATCTACGCCAGGATTCCTGGGTAACCGACCGGGAAAAAACTCGCCCCACACCGCCGAACCAGAGGTTATTTCCGATAACTTGAGCGCTATAAAGGTCGTTCAAAATTAATCCCTGAGGTCGGAACATAAAACTCCACACTTGTCGGGGCGGGTTCTGCTGGGCGCTCTGGGTGTTCACTACGGAGACCGGCAAGGGTTGGGGTGGCGGGGAGTAGAGGCGCAAACCTTCGTAGCAGCAGAAGTAGGTATGACCATCTGCGGAGGTAATGGCGGTTACATCGGTTTGACGGTAATCGGCTGGAGCCACGGTAAACTGCAGACGCATTGAGGGTAAATCTATTCTGGCGATGCCGTTGTAGGTTCCCACCCATAGCCGCTGAGAATCCGGCTCGTAGTGCAGCGCCGAAGCCAAATTATGACCGAGACCGGATGCAGAGTCCAACTTGCCGAGGACTTCACCGCTATCTCTGTCCACCCAGAATATCCCTCCGCCGTAAGTGGCGAAGAAGACCTTATCGTTCACTATCTCTATGTCGGAGATGTATTTTTGACTGGTTATGTCCTGGATGGTGAGGTTGTCCCAGGGGTTGGACCGGGTATCTACCGTTTCGGCGAAAGATGTTCCCGGCATAATTGCGGAGCCGAGCCATACGAAAAGTGATGAAGTGATGGTGAGGGTTACCAGAAAGTTATGCCTAACGGTCCTAAGGGCCATCATTCTCCCTCACGCAGATATAAGCGGTGGGGTCGGTGGAGCGAAGCATATCAATGCCCGGCTTGAAATTAACATAGTCCAGATACCAGGAAGGTCGGTCTTGCACTTCTACGCCCAGTTCCACTTCAAAATGAAGATGGGGCGGAGTGCCGGTGGCGTTACCGGTATTTCCCACCTCGCCAATCTTATCACCGGCGCTGACTACATCTCCGACCGAGACCTCCCGGGTGGAAAGATGCAGGTAATAAGTATAGACCCCGTTGCCGTGGTCAATGGCAATCATATTGCCCGGCCCAGCCTTGGGGATGAAGGCGGAGAGGATGACCACCCCGTCGGCGGAAGCCAGCACCGCCGTGCCGATGGGGGCGAAGATGTCGTTGCCGTAGTGATTGGGGCGAAGCTGGCAGCGGAAATCGCTCTCACCGTATTCTTCGGCGTATTCCAGGGAATGAAAGTCGGCGCCGGCTACCGGGAAGATGAGGTCAATCCCCCGGTAGAGTTCGTCCAGGGCTAACGAATCGGCATGGGGAATATCCGGCAGGTGGAGTTTGCCGTCGCTGGCGATATAGCCGAGATTATCTTCCGTTGAATCGGCATTTGCCGTTGAATCGGCAAATGCCGTTGAATCGGCAAGTGCCATGGAATCGGCAAATGCCGCCGTAGAAATACCGGCGGCGAAGATAGATAGACACAGGAAGACTGGTATTGCCCGGAGCAAAACTCTACAGGTCGGTGGCAATCTTCCAGCCCTCCGCCTCTTTGACCATATGCACTTCCCGCTCCTCGTCCCCCAGCTTGAACTTGACCTTGGCGGTCATCTGCACATCGGTTATGGTGACGGTTTTGTCCACAAAGGATTTTTGGGAGTCCCTCAGGCTCATTATGAACAGTTCCTTCATCTCCTTGGACGATAGCTGACCCATCGCCGGGTTTTTAGAGACCAGGGCGTCCTGAGAATAGCAATCAATCGCCCGTTCGTAATCCTCGTCCTTCATCGCCTGAGATAACTCCATAATAGTGCTTTCCGGTGTGACGTAGGGGTTTTCCTCCTGCGGATTGCGACTGCAAGAGAGAAGAAGAGAAAGGGAGAGCAGGGTTTCCACTAACAACATAATTACTAAACCGGTGGTAATTTTTTTCATCTCGGTCCTCTTGAAATGATAGTTTGGGGCATCTGGCGATGCCCCAGCGTTTTTAAGTATATTTTAATTGAAAATGTGGGTTATGTCAAGTGATGAGGAATGATTTGAGCAAGAATAATTCACAGAAGGCGAGGATCAAAGCTATTATTAATAGAACATAACGCATGGTTTTCACCTCCTGCAGTTACTGACGGCCAGGAGAACTCTACAATATGAATTATATAAGAAAAAAAATATCTGTCAATTAAAATTTATCTTTTGTATTATGTTAAAAAAAGGCAGGGTTCGCACCCTGCCTTAAAACAAATATTTTGGAATCTCTACTTGAACATCGCCTTGACAGTGCCCAGGCTGGTGGGTTGAATACCAGTGTAGCACATATCAACAATAACATTACGCATGCACTGCGGAACGTCGCCAGTCCAGTCGAGACCGCCGCCAGCTTGACCGGGGTAGACATTAATAGCGGCAACGGTGTTGTCCTCATTTACCCCTAATGCCTCTTCACTGTCACCTTGATAATGCGTTACCAGAATTCCCCAGGCTGCCAGAGTCACATAATCACGATATCCACTAGCTACAGTGTCGACATCTGTTAGGAAGGGATGTCCGGGAATATCGGGACTGGTTAATTCCCAGCTGGCACCGGAATAATGGTCGCCAGTGTTACCGGTGAAAGGTGAGTAGCCATCGGTAAGGATGCCACCGCCGATACCCCAGCCGTCATTCCAACAGAAACAGCACAGAACTACTCTTCCGCCGCCATCAACATAATCTGCCAGTGTATTTCCCCATCCGGTTGCATCAGGGAATTGATAGTTTGACCAGGTGACCACGCAGTCATAAGCCTCAATGTCGGACAGGTCGGGTTGACCGAGGGTCTGCATATTCCACCAGTCCACGGAGTCAAAGTCGGAAAAACCGGACAGGGCATTCACTATCGTGGTCTGGTATCCCTCTATCTCTGAAGCGGCCATTAAGACATTGAGTCCGCCAAACACCATAGCCACAGAAAGCAGCATTAGGGATAGGGTTAGAAGCAATGCTTTCATTTTCTTCTCCTTTGGGATTGAAGGTTTTAGGAATTAACCAAGGGAAACAAAGTTACATTTACTTCCAAGTGTATCATAGACGGTTCGCTTTTGCAAGTTAATTAAACATCGCCTTCATCTCGCCGAGGCTGGTGGGCTGGACCTCTACACCATAGTATTCCAAGGTCAGCTTGGGACGGAGACTGGGGTCGGCAATATACTCTCCGCTATAAAACCACCTGGCTCCTTAATTCAGTTGGTTAATGGTAATAGACTTATTATATGCATTTTATAAGAAAAAAATTGTTTTTTCAATAGTTATTTTTGCTCTCAAAAAACTTTATAGTATTAAGTGATTACTATATTTGCTATGCTGTCGTTTACTATTGGAATACTGCTGGATAAATGCAATTCCGTTGACTGGCTACCTACTAGATGTTATTCTAAAATTTAAATGATTTCCCGGCCAGTTAAGGAGACTATGCCCCTCAGCGAACCCCTACTCACCGTCCCTAATCTACTCTCCCTCCTGCGGATAGCCCTGGCTATTCCCATAGCCCTCATATTGACCAGAGACGACTTTGAATATAGCTTAGCCGTTAAGGGGATATTTATTCTTTTAGCTCTTCTGGTGGTGTTGAGCGACTTTCTGGACGGCTATTTCGCCCGCAAGCTAGGCAAGGAGACCGCCCTGGGCAAGGTGGTGGATGCGCTAAGCGATAAAGTAACAGCTCTCATAGTCATCACTGTGCTTATTCTCTTTCGCAATTTCCCGCTGTGGATAGCGCTGGTGCTTTTGGCGCGGGAGGCGGTAATTGTTGTCAGCAATTATATCGCCATCCGCCGCAGCGGACGGGTGGAATCATCCAATATTCCCGGACGCTGGTATATAACCTTCCTGGCCGCCTCGGTCTTCTGCTTTATTCTCGGCTATCAACTGTTTTTCTGGATACTGATGCTTCCCACCGCTTACTTTGCGGTTCACTCTACGATACTCTACATCCTTCTCCCCATCAAAGCCAAACCCGAGGTTTGATATGCTCACCACCTTTCGCGATGACCAAATTTCCCCGGACCCCATAAAGACCGCCCGCATTGCCATAATCGGCTACGGTCGCCAGGGCAGAGCTCAAGCCCTCAACCTGCGCGACAGCGGTCTTTCTGTATTGGTTGGCTTGCGCCAGGGCTCTCCCAGTCGCGCTCCGGCAGAAAAAGACGGCTTCACCGTGCTCACCCTGAAAGAAACGGTAGAGAGCGCCGACTTTCTCTCCCTGCTTCTGCCCGACCAGGTCATAACCCAGGTCTTTGAAAAGGAGCTGGCTCCCTACATCAACAATATTCACACAATTTTGTTTGCCGGGGGCTATTCGGTGCGCTTCGGTGGGTTCTCTTCTCCAAAGGGAGTGGATATAATCTTGGTGGCGCCAATGGGTCCGGGCTATCAGGTGCGGGAGTTCTATCAGGCTGGCGGTGGGGTTCTCGCCAAAGTTGCCGTGGAGCAGGATGCCAGCGGTCAGGCGCTGGCTAAAGCTCTGGCTTACGCTAAAGCCATCGGCTGCAGCCGGGCCGGCTGTCTACTGACCACCTTTGCCCAGGAGGTAGAGCTGGACCTGTTCAGCGAGCAGGTGGTGCTCTGTGGGGGAATGCCGTCACTTGCCATTGCCGCCTACGAGACTCTGGTGCAGGCCGGCTATCCGGCAGAACTTGCCTACATAGAGACGGTGCGAGAGGTAGCACTCATCGCCGACTTGATGTTTGAGCACGGCATTGCCGGTATGCGCCGGAGGGTAAGCGAGCTGGCACTATACGGCGGGGCAAGCCAGGGCAACAGACTCATTACCTCCCAAATGCGAGAGACTATGCAGAGGATACTCTCCGAGATTAAGGACGGTAGTTTTGCTAAAAAATTCCAAGAACAGTATTCGGGTGAGCGAGAGGAGTTAGAAAAAGACTTGCCGGCGGGTATGGAGGAAGCCGGGAAGATGGTGGAGGGATTATATTGGAAGGAATAGTGATATATTTCACTTGACATCCCCAACCTGCTGTGGTAAAAGATGGAGAATTTAAAACCGAAGCTAATCAAAGTGAACAATTTATAGAAATACTATGTTAGCTACCAGAATACCCAAGACCACCATTTCCCGACTCTCCATCTATCTCCGGGCTTTGAGCAGATTGCAGGAGGAGAGGCAGGAGACGGTCTCCTCCCGCACCCTCTCCGACCTTATCGGGTTCACCGCGGCGCAAATTCGCAAGGACCTGGCTTACTTCGGGCAGTTTGGAGTGCCCGGCAGGGGCTATTACATCTCCTTGCTCAAAGAAGCGATAATGCAGATTCTGGGGATAGACCGTGACTGGTCGGTGGCTCTGGTCGGAGCCGGTCATCTGGGTCGGGCGCTGATGGCTTACAAAGGTTTCAAGCAACAGCACTTTATTATCTCCGCAGTCTTTGATAAGGACCCGGAGAAGGTGGGCAAGAGCTACCTGGGGCATAACATCTATTCCGTCAGGGAGTTGCGTCGTCTGGTGAAGGAACGCAACATCAAAATCGGCATTGTTACCGTTCCCGGTGAAGAGGCGCAGAACGCGGTGGATGCATTGGTGGAGGCCGGCGTCAAAGCTATTCTCAATTTTGCCCCCGCCGGTGTGACCGTGCCCACTCCGGTCAAGCTCAACCGCGTGGACCTGTCCATTGAGTTGGAGAGCCTCTCCTATTTTCTCACTCACAATAAAAAACGCTAGCCCAGGCATCAGCTAAAAACAACCCCCGGCAATTCGCCGGGGGGTTTTGATATTTACTGTAATTGCGATTACTTTTTCTCCGTCTCTTTGCCCCGGCTATCTTTTGCCGGTTCACCCTGGACCTCGCTATCCTGCAAAAATTTCTCCAGCCAGCGCTTAATATTGAGGTCTTCGCCTACCTGGGAGCCGGTGATTAGATTGTAGGTGGCGGGAGCCACCTTGATGACTTTAGGGGCTAGCGCCGAGCTCTGCATTTTATCTCCCAGGGCCGGGAAGAAGCTGAAGAGGGAGAGGATGATGAGCAGGAGGCTGGCTAAAAGCAGACCCTTAGCAAAGCCGAAGACCGAGCCGAAGAGCCGGTCCGCCCAGCCCAGGAAGAGCGCTTTAGCCACTTTGTGTAGAAGATGCCCCAGCCAGATGAAGAGGGCGGCGACGGCGACGATGATGATGGCGAAGACGATGGCTGAGGGGAGTTCGCTTGCCCGGGGACCGAAGAGGGAGACAATAGTGTCGCCGTAACGGGTGGCGACGATGATGCCCAGGACGATGCCGGCAAGAGAGAAAGCCTCGCGGATGAGACCGTTGCGCAGTCCGAGGAAGGTGAAGCTGAGCACGATGATGGCGATGAGGGCGTCAATCCAGTTCATAGGCTATCGCTTTTATCTTATGGTTGATAATACATTGCCAGTATTTCGCCCAAGCTGGTCGTCTGTGTGCATATAGATGACCCCGTATGGTCCCGCCACTCGCACAACCGCCAGAGACCGTCGCTGCCCTTATGGAATTCAAAATCGCAGAAACCCTGACCTTGATAACCCATAGTTGCGTCAACCATAAGGATAAGATTTATAGTGACAAGGTTTTTGACAAAGGTGGTATCTCCTCCGGCCGGCTTACCAAAAGCATCCTCACCTTGGTCTAGAATGGGAATGATAAAGTTTATCTTGTATGCCTGGTTGAACATATTGTTTACAGCCTGCATGAACTCATCTTTGCCCCAATATTCCGGAATAGTATAATCCCCCATCTGTTCGCCAACATCATTAGGGTTAAAATAAAAAGTGAAGTCCTCACCGATTACGGAATCTACCAGCTTTATGACATTGGGGTAAACATCGTAATCATTGAAACAGAATTCCAGGTTGCTCAGCGTGTTATACGGAGAGGTTGCCGACAGCCACCACTCAGGATATAACAGCTGGTCTTCACCGCATGAGAGGGCGAAAATTACCGCCAATACTACGATGGGTAGAAGTATTCGTCGCATAAATCATTTCCTTGGACAAAGCGGAGTGAAATATCTACTTTCTTCTGCTATGGCTGGGCGTAGAACGCCAGGCAGTATCCCAAACTCCGGAAAGTGATTCCGCTGAGAGCTCCGGGGGAGGCGGTATCGTCCCGCCAGGCGCTTATCTGCCACTGGTTATCTCCATTCTTTTTGAACTCAAAACTGCAGTAGCCCTGTGCTTGATAACCGTCAATCGGGCTAACAATCACGACAAAACTTACAGCCACATTCGGCTTATTGAAGGAGGTATCTCCCTCCGCCGGCTTGCCGAAAGCATCTTCTCCCTGTTCCAGGATGGGTATATCCAGGTGGAGGTCGTAAGCATGCCGGAACATATTGTTGACCGCGGTTATGAATTCAACTTTGGTCCAGAAGGCGGGGATGACATAGCCGGAAACGCTATCGCCTATATCGTCGGAGTCAAAGTAGAAGAGGAAATCGTCGCCGAGCAGGGTGGAAAAGCGCTTGACTATATCTGTTTCATCAACATGGTGGAAAGACCAACAGACATCCCAAAGCGTGTAAAATGGCGAGCTAAGTTCTTGCCAGCCCTGAGGATTATAGGGCTCGCTCTGGCTACAGGAGAGGACGAAGAGGGCTAGAGGCAGTAGAATAGCGATTAAGGATAGATTACGCATAAATATCTCCCGGGAATATTTGAAAAAAATGTGCTCTAATAAAACATTGCCAGTATCTCACCCAAGGTGGCTGGCTGTATGGAAAGCAATTGGGAGGATGTATGGTCCTGCCACTCGCACAATCGCCAGAGACCATCACTATCCTTGCTGAACCTGAAATTGCAGAAACCCTGCGCTTGATAGCCGGTTTCTTCGTCAACCATAACGATAAGGTTTATGGTGACATTGCTTTTTAGGAAAGTGGTATCCCCATCCGCTGGCTTACCGAAAGCCTCTTCCCCTTGCTCAAGGACAGGAATATCAAGTGTGATGGAGTATGCCTGCTTGAACATATTATTGACCGCATTTACGAATTCGTCTCTGGTCCAGAAGGCGGGAATAGTATATTCACCCACATTGTCGCCAATATCGTCAGGGTCAAAGTAGAAGACAAAATCGTCTGATACCAGAGTGGCAAACCATTTGCTCATATCTGTTTCTTCAAAGTGGTTAAAGCAGTAGCGCACATCCCACAGGGTGTTAAATGGCGAGGTGAGTTCCTGCCAGCCCTCGGGACCGGTTGGGGGGTTCTCCTCACTGCAGGAGAGAATGAGGAGGGCTAGAGGCAGTAGAATAGCGATTAAGGATAGATTACGCATAAATATCTCCCGGGAATATTTGAAAAAAATGTGCTCAATAAAACATTGCCAGTATCTCACCCAAGCTGGCCGGTTGTATGGAAAGCAATTGGGAGGATGTATGGTCCCGCCACTCGCACAATCGCCAGAGACCGTCACTACCCTTGCTGAACCTAAAATCGCAGAAACCCTGCGCTTGATAGCCAGTTTCTTCGTTAACCATAACGATAAGGTTTATAGTGACATTGCTTTTTAAGAAAGTAGTATCCCCTTCCGCTGGCTTGCCAAATACCTCCTCCCCTTGCTCAAGAACGGGAATATTAAGTGTGATGGAGTATGCCTGTTTGAATAGATTTCTGACCGCATTTACAAATTCGTCTTTGGTCCAGAAGGCGGGAAGAGTATATCCGCCAACCTCATCGCCAATATCATCAGGCTTAAAGTAGAAGACAAAATCGTCTGAGACCAGAGTGGCAAACCATTTGCTTATATCTGTTTCTTCAAAGTGGTTAAAGCAGTAGCGCACATCCCACAGGGTGTTAAATGGCGAGGTGAGTTCCTGCCAGCCCTCGGGACCGGTTGGGGGGTTCTCCTCGCTGCAGGAGAGGGCGAAGAGGCTGATAACTAAAATGCTCAGCAGCGGGGGAATTTTACGCGTAATTACTCCTTTTAACTAATGAAAAAATTAAGGCTAAGGGTTTCTATCTAACCACTCTTGCCCGCTGATTATAATACATATTTCTCCGGCAGGCAAAGAAAATTAAAATATCTGGTAATACTTCGCCTTTATCCAGCCCCAGCTCTTCACCGAGCTACTCCGGTCCCATAACTGATAGATGAGCCAGTCGCCGTCCGTATCCTGTCGGAACTCTATGTCTATTACTCCGGAAGCGGAATAGACCAGGCTCTGGTTGACGGTAACCTGGAGGTCAAAACTGACATCTTGAACCAGGAAGCTCTCTCCGCTGGGCTCCCCCAGGCCGGTCTCCGACTGGGGGATGCTCAGACTGATGGAGGAGACATTATCAAAGAGATGACCGACCGCCAGGCTGTCGGCGCCGGCGTCCCAGGTCTCCGGTATCACATAGCCGTCAACCTCCGTGCCTACATCCTGGGGTTTAAAGTGGAAGAAGTAGTCGTCGTGCAGGCAATTTCGGTAGGTTTCGTGGGCACCGGCAAAAAGGTTGTGATTATAGGCATAGACCAGATTGGAGAGGGTCTCCGTGGGGGATTGGGTCGGCAATCCCGAGCAACTTAAAAAACAGAGGGAGATGGGTAAAATCGCTCCGATGGTTAGATATATTATACTTATTCGTCCAATCATTCCTCACCTCACTTGAAGTGTTTGCTGTAATACTCGGCTTTAATGGAGCCAATGCTTCTAGCAACATCATCTAAATGCGTAGTTTCGTTGGTATGGTCGTGCCACTCCAGTACCTTCCACCGATTGTCCTTTTGCTTGGCGAAGACAAAGTCGCCGGTTCCAATGGCGACGAAGGTGGTTTCGCCGTCCTGGTCAACCGTAAAGTTCAACTCAACCTGGTTCACCGCGAATTGCTCGGCATCCCCCGGCGGAGACGGAAACTGGTCGTTTTCTAACAGGTCTACTGTAAAAGTTATAGCCATAACCCTATTGAATAGCTCTTTAACGGCTATCTGCTCGTAAGTCCGGTTCCAATCACCGGGAACGGTGAAATCACCAAAAATTGCCCCCACATCCCAGGGAGAGAAGTAGAACTTAAAGTTATCGTCCAGAGCGGCGGTGTAACGACTCAGCGCATCCATAAAAAAATGCTCCTGACAGGCCTGGGTTATCTGACGCAGACAACTGGCCGGGGAGTTGAGCGAACCGCTGTAATCGTATGTTTCACAGGCAAAAGGGATAAACAAGAAAAATGCTACCAGAGAAAGCCAGACTATCCATCTTCTTAGCATATCTTTCCTCGCCGTCATTTATTGCCGGATTCGTCGGAGGTATTTTGTTTCTCTTCAGGTGGAATAAAACGGAAAATGAGCTCGTCCGGCTTGCTCATCCCCAACCCCTCTCTTGCCAGCTTTTCAATCTTCTCCAGCCTTGCTTGAGTATCCTCCAGGTCTTTGCGCAGGTGCTGGTTCTCCTCTTGCAGTGCGGTTATCTCTTTCTCCAGGTCGGCGTTCTCTTCTTGCAGACGCCGTAACTTCAGATAACCGAAATCACTGCCGACAAAGACATAGCCCAAGCCGATTACCGCAACCAGGCAGATGAACAACCAGACGACGGTCTTGCGTCTAATGCGTATCTTAGGCTTCCTCCCTCTATCCGGGGTAGCCGGCAACTCATCACAAATGTCTTTCCTTCGTTTTAGAGACATAATTTTTAAATGCTTGATTACTGCCTGGCGCTGAGAGTTTAGAGTCTAATTAAGTCCGCATAACATCAGCAGTTACTTTATTTGCTGGTCTTCTGCATAGGATTGAGTGCGGAAAGCCCGGCAAAGACGGCGCTCTCCCCCAGCTCTTCTTCAATGCGTAGAAGTTGATTATATTTTGCCGTGCGCTCGGAGCGCGCCGGAGCTCCGGTCTTTATCTGTCCTAAGTTCAACGCCACCGCTAAATCGGCAATGAAGGTGTCCTCGGTCTCCCCGGAACGATGGGAGAGGACACAGGTGTAACCGGCTCGGCGAGCCAGGTCAATGGCTCCTAGAGTCTCGGTGAGAGTGCCTATCTGATTTAGCTTAATTAAAACTGAGTTGCATACCTCAAGCTCAATGGCTTTGGCGATGCGCACAGTATTGGTTACCAGAAGGTCGTCGCCTACTATCTGAATCCTACCCCCCAGCTTTTCGGTGAGCAGTTTCCAGCCTTCCCAGTCCTCTTCCGCCATTCCGTCCTCAATGGAGACTATGGGGTATTTATCCACCCAGCCGGCATATAACTCCACCAGCTCTTTGGGGGTGAGGGTTTTGCCCTCGCCAGCCAGCTCATATTTGCCCTCTTTGAATAGTTCCGAGGGGGCGGAATCCAAACCCAGGGCTATCTCTTTTCCCGGCTTATAGCTGGCGCTTTTTATCGCCTCTAATATTAACTCCAGTGCCTCTTGATTGGAGCCGAGATTAGGAGCAAATCCACCTTCGTCACCGACTGCGGTAGCCAGCTTCTTGCTCTTAAGCACCTTCTTGAGACTGTGATAGACCTCCACCCCGGCGCGCAGAGCCTGGTGATAACGGTCAAAGCCCACCGGCAGGACCATAAACTCCTGAATGTCCAGGTTGTTGTCGGCGTGGGCTCCGCCATTTAGTATGTTCATCATCGGCACCGGCAGGAGATGGGCATTAACTCCGCCAAGATAGCGGTAGAGATTCTCGCCGAGATACTCGGCGCCGGCTCGGGCGCAGGCTAAGGAGACTGCCAGAGTAGCGTTAGCCCCTAAATTGGTCTTATTGGGAGTGCCGTCTATCTCTATCAGCGCCCGGTCTATGCCCCGCTGGTCCAGGGCATTCATACCCACTATCTGTGGAGCGATTATCTCATCCACATTGGCTTTGGCTTGCAATACGCCCTTGCCGGCATAGACTTTGGGGTCTCCGTCGCGTAGCTCCAGGGCTTCAAATTTTCCGGTGGAGGCGCCGGAGGGAACTGCCGCCCATCCCTGAGAGCCATTTTCCAGGATGACGGCAACCTCCAGAGTGGGGTTGGCTCGGGAGTCTAATATTTGGCGGGAGAGGATAGCGGAGATGACGGACATAATTGCTCCTTTTTGGGGGATTGAGAACTGTTTATTTTTGATTATATCAGAAAGTATGCCCCTTTCAAGCCAAGAAATTGAAAATGAAAAAAGAGGGCGCTAGCCCTCTTTTTTACTCAAAATTCGGCGGATTATGGTTACTTGCCGGCTTTCTCCAGTTCGTCAAGCTTTTTGGCAGCTTCAATGGCTTTCTCCTTCTCACCCAATTTACCGTAGCACTGCGCCAATCTAGCCCAAGCCACCTTATCTTCGGGAACAATTTTCACATAGTCCTCAAAACATTTTACCGCGTTGGCGTAGTCCAGGTCGTTGTCCATATATAGCGTTCCCAAATAGTAGATGGCGTCGCTGTATGTCGGGTCCAGGTCTACGGTTTTCTGGTAGTATTCCTTAGCCTTCTGCAGATGCAGGGAGGCATTCTCCGGGTCGGTGGATATAGCCAGATGGTTGGAGCGGGCTACTTTGTAGAAGATGTCGGGATTATCCGGGTTTTTGGTAACCAACTTCTCCAGAAGAACCGCAGCCTTATCCAACATACCGGCGTCCAGATAAGCGCTGGAGAGGTCGGTCAAATAATCCAGGTTTTCCGGGTCTTTAGCCAGCGCCGCCTCATACATATCAACAGCTAACAGGTGTAGTTTCTTGATCTCTTCATCCAGAGCACTTATTTGACTCTTTAACTGGTCAATCTGTTCAGCAGTAAGTTCCGGATTCTTCATCTGCTCTTCCAGACCGGCTGCTTCTACATTCTTGTTTTGTGCCAGAAGGGTGCAGGTTGCCCCGGTTCCGAAGAAGCTCTCTTTTTTGGAGGGGTCTAGCTGGGTGCACAGCTGGAAGTATTCCAGGGCTTTGGCGAAATTTTTCTGCTCAAACTCAACGAGAGCGAAGTCATTATAAACCTTATACCATATTTCTTCGCGGGCTCCGGCGATTTTCTGGGCATATTTACCGGTAGTGTCTTTCTCTTGCGCAGTATTTAGTTCGGTATTCGCTTGGGCGAAGTCCTTCTTGTTAGCATAAGCCTTGGCAAGATATAGGTATATCTCCGAGTTGTTGGGGTCGCTTTGGAGGGCTATCTCAAAGTCCTTTATAGCCGCATCAAAACGTCCGGCGTTCAGATGGACGATTCCCCCCTCAAACTCCGGGGTCCTACACCCAGCTATTACCATTATGCCTAAGACAACTATCGCCAGGAGCGAAGCTCCCTTTTTCAAAAACATCAAATTCACCTCCGAAAGTATTTAAGAAGATAGATTAGATTGCATAAATTTTTAAAATAGAGTTATATGCTATCACAAGTCATTATCGCTGTCAAATCAAAAAAATGCGAGTATCGGAACACTGAAGGGAGCGCAGCTCCTTATCTCTTGGCTTGGCAAAAGATAAATGCTATAATGCCGGCTAAAGGAGAACCAAATGAACCGACGGATGTATTATTTAATATTCTCTATATTTCTTATGGCGGTCATCACCACCGCCGTCAAGTTATACTATATATTCCTGAAGACCGCCCTTTTTGCTGGGTTACCGGTCATATTACAGCTACTACTTCCCACTGCGGGAATCCTGTTCATCTGCGCCCTACTCGCCGTCGTCGCCCGGCTGGTCAAATCCCCCCTGGGCTTCTCCCTGCGCGGTCAAAGCGGAAAATCCGCCTTCTTCGCCATACTCTTTGTCGCCGGCAACCTCCCCTTCACCCTGGGACTGCTCCTCATTCCGCTCATCCCTCGCTTCTCCACCCTGCGCCTCCTCTGGTCCCGGCTCCGGCGGGGTGAACGCATAGCTTGCTTCGTCTCATTTCTGCTCTCCATCGCCTTGACCGCCCTGCTCTTAATCCTCCAGCCCTCCGCATTACCCATATACTGGTTGCTTGGGCTAGCCTACCCTTTGCTGGCGGAGCTGCTCTTTCGCGGCTTCCTCTGGGACCGAGCCAAGGGTAAGTTTGAGCGGGGTTTGGCGGTCGGTCCCTTTTATATCTCCGGAATAGTCTTCATCACCGCGCTCCTCTATCTGGTCTGGTCGGTCGCCTTCTGGGTGGTGATTGAGGGCACAGATTGGCTCTCCCTCCCCTGGCAGATACTCTTCGGTTTCGTCGCCGGACTCTTCTACGGTTTTGCCCGGGAGAGGACGCAGGCGATATACGCCCCACTGCTCTTCCATCAATTAAACCGCGTCCATCCCTTCGGCTGGCTGGTGAGCCTGGTCCTGGCGGTCTATCTTTTCTTCATACCGGAGAAGGGTTCGGGCGATTACCGAGAGCGGCGCATACTTCGCTTTCGGTAGGGCGCATTACCTTCAACGAGATTTATTCGCTAATTTTTTATAACATTACGGAGGAACTTATGCCGGAGATGAGGGTTACTTTTCCCGGCGGGAAGAAAGTGAATGTGGAGTTCGGCGGCTTCACCGTGCCCACCGACCAGTCGCCGAGGAACGGCGGGGCGGGGAGCGCCCCGGACCCCTTCGGCTATTTTCTGGCTTCCCTGGCCGCCTGTGCCGGAGTATATGTGCTCGGCTTCTGCCAAAACCGCTCCATTCCACTGGAAGGCATCAGCCTGACCCAGCGAGTGGAGCGGGACAATGGCGGGGAGCGTCTGCTCAAAAAGATTTCTGTGGAGATAACCCTGCCGGAGAGCTTTCCCGAAAAATATCGGTCGGCGGTGGTGAAGGCCGCTGAGGGCTGTGCGATAAAGCGAGTGATTGACCATCCGCCGGAGTTTAATATTTATACAACGACAGGAAGCTCTGGATAATTTTTAGGGTCTTGACAGGCGCGGGCAGTTGTGTTAGATTGCATATCCGATTTAGGTAATATTGCTCCTCGGTAGCTCAATGGTAGAGCAACCGGCTGTTAACCGGTTTGTTGCAGGTTCGAGCCCTGCCCGAGGAGCCAGAATGATGATAAAGGCGAGGGTAATCCCTCGCCTGGTTTTAACCATACTATGCAAATTATGAAAATTGAGAATATCGTCTATTATAAATTTCGTATTTACCCTCTATACCGTCACATGACCTTGCTAACTGCTAATATCAGCTTTAATTTTTACAATTCCTCCTGCAATAAGGGTAAACCCCACTAAAACAAGTCTTTTTTGTTCTAATTCATTTATGCGGTTATCCCTAGTAACTTCAAATCTTCGAATCATCCCTTTATGAAGTTTTACTATAGGGTCTTCTTCGGTTTTACCTTGTTCTATAAGATTTTTAATTATTTCATCCGCTTTTTTTATTTTTATTATACACGCCTGTCTTACACTCTCGATTTGGTTATTTACCAATGTATCGTTACTTCTCTTCAATTTCTTTTCCTCCTCTTCTCTAACCATTTCAAGATATTCTTCAGCCTGACTGAATATCTTTTCAAAGTCTTCATCTTCATAAGATGCAAGATTTTCATCAGATGGTTCTGCTTTTACTATTTCACCTAAGAACCAATCGCAAAGCTCATCTTCTAAATGAACTTCTTTATTTTCTAGATTGACAAGAATTGGGATTAGAATAAGGTCCCTTCTTAGCGATGTCTTTTCTAATAAATATATGAAAAAGAGATATTTTCCATGATATTTATTTTTTTCAATTAAACAAAATTGTGCTGTGTTATTCATTTTTTGCTTATTCTCATCGTAATATCGTTTTATTGCCTTCATTATTGGATGATGGATTGTAATAAATTCCAATAATTCATCTCTACAAGCTTCCTGGTCATTGAAAGTTACCAGAATACCGCCATCAAAAGACATTTTTCTGTCCATTTCCCTAATGGCATCACTTTGAGAACAATATTGTCCTACACATCTACGAAAATCATCATCGCATTTAAGCACAAATACATTCTCTCTGCCATTCTTAGGAGGAAGCAATGTAGTCTTTTGAAAATTCCTGCTGATAAAGAACTGAAAAAGGAAAAGGACTTCATCAGATGTTATGAATCGCTTTGTTTTTTCTATATTTGAAATTTCTTGATTGAAATATGCATCTTGACCTATAAACTTTTGGCATTCCTTTTCAAACTCTTCTAATTCCTTTTGTTTTCTAGCTATATTTTCAGCGACCTGGTCAATTTTTTCAATTTTCTGCTCATCGGTAAGTCTTGTATTAAATATGTCTTTTGTCAGCTCTGTTATCTGCTCTCCCAAAATGGCATCTAGATCTCCAATATATTTTTCAAAAATATTTATTCTCCGATACAAACGATTCAAAATTTCATCATCTATAGTTCCTGCCATTGAAAAATTATAGATAAGAATTTTTTCATGGCGCTGTCCATAGCGATCAAGCCTTCCAATTCGCTGTTCTACTCTCATTGGATTCCATGGTAAATCATAGTTAAAAATAACATTACAAAATTCAAAGTCTAGTCCCTCACTACCTACTTCAGAAGAAAGCAAAATTTTTATTTCATCTGTTTGGCGAAACTTCTTAATAATTTTCTGTCTATCATTTGTAGGTATATCGCCATGCATTATAGCTACCCTTCCGCCATATTCAGTAGTTTCCAATTTTTTCCTAATGTACTCTAGGGTCTTTTTGAAAAATGCAAATACCATGATCTTAGATGTGCGGTCTTCTTTTTCAAGATTACGCAAGGCCTCTAAGAACATATCAAATTTTGTATCAATATGCCCCACTTTTTTAGCAGTTTCTACAAGCTTTTTAACAGAAGATATTTCTCTATTTTCCAACTTCCAAGGGGAATCAACATCTGAAAAAAGGTCTATTATATCTCCATTATCTTCAGATGGTGCTTTTATTGCTCGTTTTCTTACTATATCAGCAAGGCTTTCAATCATAGCCTGAATACAGCTTGCCACTTGCCTTTGAGGCATTATTACTGCGAATGAAATTCCTTTAGAAGAAACATATTTTGCCGTGAAGCGTTCTGAGACAAAATTAGTGACAGCTGTATAGAATTCCATTTCTTGCGATGTAAATTGGACCCGTATCACTCTTGCTACTCTAGTAGGGAATTGAATGTTTACATATTTCTTTTTTGTTCTGGTAAAAACATACGATAGGCAATTTAACTCAATGAGCAGCTTTTGCAAGATAATTGCTTGGCCATGAGTTATTTTGTTATTGCCCTTGAGCAAATTTAATGCTTCGCGATAAAAAGGGTTATTTATAAACCTTTCTTTTTGTGATGTTTCCTCTACTTTTTTAAGTAGCTCTAATGCAGCTTTTGGGTCATATAATCTACGCATAGCATTGTTAATATGCTCATTAGGCTCAATAACATTGTGGAACAAAGTAAAATCTGAAAATTCCTCTGGGATTAGCAGCCGGAGAAGGTTAAACAGGTCAGGTGTTCCTAACTGCAAAGGTGTAGCAGAGAGGAAAAGCATTGCGTCTGACAATTCTGACAAAACCTCTCCAAGTTTACTACTTAAAGTTTCGGGATTTCTCATATAATGCGCTTCGTCAACAATTACAATATCAAAGCGTGGTTCTATTTCTCTTAAGTGATCTATCATTTTACCTGCTCTAAGAGTTTGCAGTGAAATAATAGCTTTAATCTTCTCTGCATCACCGTATTCACGATATCGCTCCAAGAAATTTGTAAAATTATCTTTTTTCAAGATATCAAAACACAAGCTAAACCGTTTTTGCATTTCCCTCTCCCATTTCTGGGTTAACATAGAAGGACATACTATCAAAATCCTTGACAAATCTCCCAATCGAGCAGATATTTCTGTAATAATAATCCCTGCCTCTATGGTTTTTCCCAACCCAACCTCATCTGCTAAAAGAAGTCTTTGTTTAAAAGTATTTAGAAATTTAAGAACAGGCTTAAATTGGTGAACTTGAAATTCTGTTCGCGAAGAATAAAAAGTATATAGATTATCAGATAAAGGTTTCTCCAATTTCTTGTGAATTAGTACTTGAATGAAATCTTCTACCTTAAAAAATTTCTTTATTTTCAACAATTCCTCTACAGATTTCGGTTGAATATATTTTTCAAGAGAATCTTCGGGATAATAAGAGCTTATTTGGCTTGGGTCAAAAGAAATAGGGTAAAACATTTTTCCTTTTGTTTGCTTGGGTTCACCGTCAATAATACCTATTCTATCTCTATAGGCTTTTACTTTGACCTTGTCTCCCTTATAGAATTTTGCTCGCAATGATTCCATAAGACAAAACCTCTTTCTTTTGTTTTAAGTCGGTATTTCACAAAATATTATATTATTATACAAAATAATACACTGGTTGTCAATAGCTATTCTTATATAAATATATCAAATATGTTTTTCGTGGAAATTAGCATAGGATAATTATTGCGCTTAGATATTGCCAATTAGAAAATTAGTTTTGGAATCTTCGCTACTTTAGTTTTTCCATTCTCACCCCCTGCCCTCCTCCAACCTCTTCGCTAACCCTAAAATTACCCCCTCGCCTTGAGCCGGGCCGATTAACTGCACCGCCAGAGGCAGTCCGGATTTTGCCTTCCCCCAGGGCAGGCTGAGCGCCGGTGAGCCCACCAAACTGGCCGGGCAGACAAACTGGTCGGAGAGATACATCGCCAGGGGGTCGTCTATCTTCTCGCCGATTTTGAAGGGCAGTGTGGGGGTTACCGGACCGAGCAGTGCCTGATATTTACTGAATACCTGGGCAAACTCCTGGCGCATTCGCTCTCGCACGGTGAGGGCTTTTTTGTAATAGCGTTCCTGGTAGCCGTGGCTCAAGATGAAAGTGCCCACCATAATCCGCCTCTTCACCTCGGCGCCGAAGCCCTTACCTCGTGTGCCGCAGAGCATATCCGGCAGACTGCCGTCTCCCTCCTCTCTTAATCCGAAGTTCACCCCATCGTAGCGAGCCAGGTTGCTGGAAGCCTCGGCGTCGGCGAGCAGATAATAGACGGCAACGGCGTAGTCGGCGCTGGGCAATTTTACCTCCTCCAGCTCACAGCCCAGCTTAGCCAGAACTTGGGCCGCTTGCTCCACAGCATTCTGGATTTCTTTATCTACATCGGAGAGCCACTCGGAGAGTATGCCCACTTTGGTTCCGGAAATATCACCGTCTAAAGCGTTCAAGTAGTCCTCCCTTGCGCCGGGGAGGGAGTTGGCGTCGCCGGGGTCGTGGCCGGCGATTACCGAGAGCAGAGCGGAGGCGTCGGCGACATTGCCGGCGATGGGACCAATCTGGTCGGTGGATGGGATGAAGCTGATGAGACCGTAGCGACTGACCAGCCCGTAAGTGGGCTTAATCCCCACCGCTCCGCAGAATGCCGAGGGCTGGCGAATGGAGCCTCCGCAATCGGAGCCTAAAGCCAGCGGAACGGCGCCGGAGCCGACGGCAGACGCCGAGCCGCCGCTGGAGCCGCCGGGGGCATAATCAGTGTTGTGGGGATGGCGCGTCGGACCGAAGCAGGAGGTCTCGGTGGAGGAGCCCATACCGAACTCGTCCAGATTGGTCTTGCCCACCGGCACCAGTCCGGCATCCAGCACCCGCTGGTAAGCAAAGGCGTTGTAGGGGGGAATGTAACTGCGTAGAATCTGCGAAGCCGCCGTGGTGGGGTGCCCGGCGGTGCAGATATTATCCTTGAGAGCTATGGGGATTCCCGCCAGGGGTGAACTCGTTTTTCCGCCTGCAATGGCTTTATCAATCTCCTTAGCCCTGCCCAGCGCCGCATCTGCCCAAATGTCAATAAACGCATTGAGCTCCCCCTGAATCTGGCTGATGCGCTCAAGCACCTGCTCGGTCAGTTGGCAGGAGCTTAATGCTCCGGACCGAATATCCTGGGCTAACTGCAGGGCGCTGAACTCACTCATAATTGTTCCCTAGTTTTTCCGGCAAATATTCGCTTGGCTAAATTTATCCACAGGGATATGAATTGCCACGGGGGCTTGATTAGCACCAGATAAAGCTGAATGCTCGTGGTCAGCAGAAATAAGCCCAGCGGAAAGAATAAGAGCATACAGCCCACGCGCATTGCGTCCCGGGGACCGTCGTCCAGATACCTCTCCTGCCTTTCGGGCTCTTCGGTAATTTCCTGTCCAACTTCAACCAAATGTAATCCTCCTATTTGTTTATCTTCCCGCTATGCCAGAGCAACCCGGCGGCGCCCAGAGCGCCCGCCGACCCTCCCAGCTGCCCCAGAGTTATCACCGCATGTTCAAAGATGGCTGGGAAGGTGCGAATGCGCGTCTCCAGTCGCAGGGGCTGCATCAGGTCTTCACCCATTCCGGTCGGCCCGCCGGTGAAGACCACCATATCCGGGTCAAAGATATTCAGAATGGCGGAGGTGCCGATGCCCATGGCGCGAGCCAGGTCGGATAGAGCCCGGCGAGCGACGCCGTCTCCCATTTTGTAGAGGTCGTAAATCTCCTTCGGCTTGGGGGGCACTGGCTCTCTCCAGATGCTCTCCTCCCCGGCGCTAATTCTTCTCTGAAAAAATATGGACAATCCCGTGGCGGAGCCTAGTATTCCCAAACACCCCCGGTTGCCGCAGGGGCAGGGTTCCCCGCCCGGCTCTACGGTCATATGTCCGAACTCCCCGGCGTAAAAATGGCTTCCTCGGTAAATTTCGCCGGCGAGAATAATCCCTCCACCAAGAGAGGTGCCCAGGGTGATACAAATCATATTCTTGGTGCCCACACCGGCGCCCAGCCACCATTCTCCGTAGGCGGCGACATTGGCGTCATTGTCTATGAGCGCCGGCACGCCGAATTCATTGGAGAGTAATTCGGACAGGGGTAGATTGGCAAGACCGGGTATGTTCGGTGCGGTAACAAATATTCCGGCATCAAAATCCACCAGACCGCATAGCCCAGCCGAAACCCCGACCAGGTCAGACCTCGCCAGACCGGCGATATCCAACACCCGGCCAACCAGGTCATACAGAGTGGCGATGACTCGTTTAACGCCATCCTGGGCTGGAGTCTCCACCTCCAGCTGGGAAAAGATTTCTCCACTCTCCTCCACCACTACCGCCAGCATAGTGGTAGCACCCAGGTCCACTCCTACCACCAGCTTCAGGGGTTTCTCAGCTCTGTCTTTCAGGGCGATGGCAGTCTCCTGTATTTATTTCCAACAAGAGTAATCTTGAGCTCCCGGTCACCGACCTTTTCCACACTGAGTTTATATCCGCTGACTACAATACCGGACAGATAGGCGGTCACCACGGTGATTTGGTCCGGTTTAGGTCGGGTTAGAATCACTGAACGACTTTCTGATAGTTCGGTAACTTTACCGGGTGCTCCGCCCAACTCCTCTATAAATTGTGCTACCTGCACCGTCAACCGGGATAAGTCCTTCCCCACATTCCCGAAGTCTTCGGCGAGAAAGCTATCGCTCACCTGGGAGACAAATTCTTCCTTCTCCCTTGGGGAGAGTTTAACGGCAAAGGTGCCGATAAACGCCAGCAGTTTTCTGGTCCAGAGGCGCAGGGCGGAGTCGGAGATGTGCGGAATGATTACTGCCGGAACTGCCTTCTGTTTGCGACGTAAGAAAAGCAATGATAGTAGCGGTAATGCGGCCAACGCCATAACCACCACGCCGGAGACCAAAAAGTAGGTGTTACCGCTTTTGAGCATGGGTATGCCTACAAAAATGGCATCTATCGCATAGTGGGCGATAATCACCGTCATCAGGTCGTAGCGCAGGAAGAAGAAGCAGGTAATGAGGCCGTCAATGGTCAGCTCTATTCCTCGGGTATAGACCGGATAGACCGAATAGGTGGAATGACCCAGAGCCCATATCATAGAGGCGAGCAGAGCGGCGATGAAGGTATTGCGGAAGAGGCTTTTGAACCAAGCCACGCCGAACAGCCGGAACATATACTCTTCGGAGACCGCAGCCAGAATGCCCACGGAAAGCGGCGCGATGAAGGGCACCAGGGTGCCGTAGACATCGCTGTATTCGTTGCCCGCGGGGAACCACACTCCGAAATAGCGGGTGGCAATCAAGTAGAAGAGGGTTTGATAGCCGAGTCCGATAAAGGCGACAAAATATCCGCGCAGACTAGCCATAGCCAGCGGTCGCCCGAAGACCTCCCGACGACGGAAGGATTCAGTGGTGCTCAGGCTATTGGGGAAGAATTTCAAACCCAGGGTCTGCCCGGAGGTAGCCACAATGAAGACCACCAACCCGTAGAGGAGACCACCCATTAAGGCGTAGAAGATGTGCTGGAAAAGAAATGTGGCGTAAGCCTGGCTGGTATTGTAGTCCATCAGCGAGGTGGGGAAGCTGTTCACCGAGAACAGGAAAACGGCTACCGCCACCACCAAACCGACGACCAGAGCGTATTTTATGGGCAGGGTGTGGGTGCGGATGCGTTTGAGGAAGATGATAATCCCGCCGATAAGGAGAATTACCATACCTAAAGCTGAGAACATACCTAGCAAAGTGCCCCAGGATTTCTCATTTTCGTATTGGTCCAGGAATTTTTCCGGAGCCTTGAATAAGAGCCTGGCGGTGGAGACCTGCTCTCCGGAGACCACCAGGCTCATCCGCAGGTGCCCCTCTTCACCGAAGGTGGTGGATTTATCCTCCCAGGTGAAGTAGTAGTCGGTGCGATTGGGGAGAGTTTTGGAGGAGTCCTCCACCAGCTGCCAATCGCCGGATGAGAAGCGAGGGTTGTTAGTAAGGAAGTTTTGCGCGGAAAGAAGCGCTTGCTCGCGACCGACATCACCTCCGGCGGCATCCTCGGGGAGGACGGTCTTGAAAGCGACCACCTCGCCCTGCGGGGTGATGAACATTTGATACTCGGTGCGTTCTCCGGCGATAAACCAACGCAGTTCCCAGCGCCAGATGGGTATTTCCGTGGACTTGATTATCTCGTTGGTCTGCTCAATACCCAGTTGGCTGGTGAGATAGACGGAGGCGTTGTCGTCGGAGCCGAAGATGATGGTGCGGGTGTAGCCGGTTGTGTCTATGCCCAGCTTAGCCAGGTAGTCCTCGCCGACCTGACCGATTTGCGACTTGGAGAACTTAAAGTCAATGGAAGCGGTAGGGAAGACCTGGTCGTTTAAGAAGATGAAGGTGAGCAGACCGGCGGTGGCGAGCAGCAGCAAGATAAGGTTTTCCCAGCTGAGGAGCTTCAGGCGATGCATATGGGGACCTCCGGGGGGTGGCAGATGATTTGTCTGATTAGAAAAGCAGTTTTAATACACATTATCCCATTCTCCTTCCAATCTATCCTCATCTAGTTTATCTTCAAGGAAGTTAAGGAAAATTCTATCTCTAAGCATTTTTCTCCCGATACTAAATAACCTATTAGCTTCACTTTTAGGGATTTCCCACATTGAATCTGCGTATTTCTCTTTCAAAGGGTTCACATTAAATGCAGATAACACAGCATTCAAGTTATTGATGCAGGAAGTTCTTCTGGTGTATCTACATACTGCTCGTACATAAAAGCAAACATATTTATCATCATCTTTTGAGAAGACTTCAAAATTATATCTTTTGCCTTTGACTTTAATTAGCATACGCCTACTCAACCTAATTTTTATCTGATTGTTTATAAATGCTTTTTCGCAATACCAAAATTCAATTAGACAAGCAGTTGAAATACAAGGTGTTCACCATTCCTTTTATGTTTTATAGAAAAAATCCTAACATCTGATATGTTTTTTGATATGGATTTCTTGATTGGTTCGTTATCAGGAGATGATTGAATAATCAAGTTGACACTTCTTTCGCATATCTCTGGGTAATGATTACTATGAGGATTTCCTTCCGGATGAACCTCGGCCATAATTCTCAGACGAGGTCTTATTGATGCTTTTTCAATATTCTGAGAAGCAGATATTATTGTTTGGTCTGAAATATAAGAAAGAGATTTGTTGAACTCTTCAAGTAATTCCTCGGGTATTTTGATTTCCTTCTTCTCCAGATGTTTTTGTAAAATACCTAGGAACATCTGATATATCAGGTGTTCTTTTGGAACGGTCTCAAAAAATGAACCATCAACTATCGATATTCTGAGCTTTTTACCGTCTTCCTTGTGTGTCCTGATAAGATAAAAATTTCTTCTCTGAAAATCGTAATAGTCACTAGATAAGGATGCCTCTGCATCTAATGCAGAAGAAATTCTTGACACAAGATTAGTTCCATTAATTATATCTACTTCATTAAGACTCTTATATTTCGTGGGAAGTGTTGAGTTAAATGATGAAATACTCCTTCCCTTAGAATCCTTTAATTCTAATAGACTACCACTTGTTAGGTTATTATCTTGCTTTCTAACTTTAAATAAAAAATCAGGAAAATGCTCCGATTTTGAATATAAAATACTCTCTCCAATTCCTTTAGTTCTCAACCAGTTCATAAACTCGGTTCTACACTTGAATCTACCACTAATCTCCTCCCATAAGTCAAATCCATATTTCTTTAGAGCGTCTCTACGATTGTCAATATATGCAAGATTATCTTTGCTAGTTTTTATTACAATCTCGTCCAAGGATGAATTTATTGTGAAATGCTCTTTTTGCAGACCAGTTGCTATTCCAATAAAAAGATTTGTCGCATCTATATACCCATTCATTAAAAAATTCTCCTCTGTTCTATGGCAATTGGTTTTTCTCCCGGCCATATACTTTGTAATCCAGAAGTATAACGATAATACTCATAGTTCCTCATTATATTATCGGCATTTCTTAAATGCTTAAGTCTTTGCTCAATTGCGTTGACATAATCCGGGTCTATCTCAATACCTATGGAATTCCTACATAATTGATTAGCAACCACTAATGTAGTCCCAGTTCCCCCAAAAGGGTCAAAAACTGTATCACCGGGCATAGTAGATGATAAAATAATCCTTAACAACAGAGCGATTGGGCTTTGTTGCTTGTGAACTCTATTCCCTTGGTCATCTCTTATTGCCTCATCTCCAGCAAAATAACCAGAAGTCATTTCTCTGATATCGTCCCATATATCCGATAAAAAAACTCCATTATTCCTCTCAAACCGGTATCCCTTGGGAATGGGCAGGTCAATTCGTAGTCTATTAAAAACCCTAGGCTTTTCCCCCTTGGTTGCAAAAACAATAATTTGATATTGTTTAGAAAACCTGATCCCACACGGAACAGCGGAGGTCTTCTTCTTCCAGATAATCAAATTCTGCAAAGTCCATCCTGCGTTTCTAAGCACCTTCAAAACTTGTTCGGTATTCTTCTCCCTCTGCATAAAATATACTGCTCCGCCTTCTTCGGTTGTCTCATAAATATTAAATAAAATATCCTTCAACCAAGCCCAGTATATTTCTTTAGGTTGAGTATCGTTGAAAAATTTATAATCTTTACCTTGATTGAAAGGAGGGTCGATGAATGACAGGTGCACATTCTCCTCCTTATGCTCTTTTAACCAGTCAAGGCAATCACTTTGAATTACTTTATACCGGGCGTTCATGTTTTTTATCCCTACCTCCTTCTTATTACCTATCTATCACTCACCCCACTCTATACAAATGACTTCCACATCCGCAATCTGAACTCCCAAAACCCGCCACGGCACTCCCCTCGCCCCATACCTCGCCCATCGCTCGCGCTATCCTGCACTCCATTCGCTCCCCGCCATCCTCCACCGGCATTGGCACTATCCCCACCACCCTGCCCTCCTCCAACAGATAATCTATATGCCAGTGGCGCCGCTTATCCTGGCGTAGATGTCTTCTCAGGCGTCCGGCAAGCCCCCCACTTCCCCTGGCGCTCCCCACATAAATATATGTCCCGGGGATTAGGGTTACGACGCCTCTGCCGGCCAGGGCAACATTGGCTGATTTGGATAGCTCCACCAGCAAAAGGTAGTCGCCTTTGAGCGGAGCCGGCTTCTTGTTGGGGTTACTTGCCATCGGCAGTCTTTCCCGGTGCTGAAGTGACAATACTCGCCAGCTTACGTTTGCGGATAAAACCGTGCATAAGAATTGAGACGGTTATCGCCAGAAGCAGAACCAGAGAACCACCAATCCGCCAGAACGCCCCCCCAGCCTCCCAGAGCACAAAATAAGCTAACGGTATAAACATAGCTACTAAAGAAATGGTCCCGATGAATAGATACATTAACCCCACCAGGAATCCCCACATTTGCTTCCCGCCGCTACCCTTGTCTCTCTCCAGTCGGCGGAAGTAACCCCCAAAGATAATCGGCAATAGTATATAGAGCACCGTCACTATTATCCCGATAGCAAGAATGACCAGTGCCACCCCTAAATCCCCAGTTTTGTGGTATCCCCTTACCGTCTCTAAAAGACTGGACATTTCCATTCTCCGTTATTCAAGGTCTTCTATTATCGGCGGAACTACAAACTGGTTATCCTGCACCTGAGGTCCGTTGGCTAAAGCATCCGCAGGCGAGAGAGATTCCCCGGCCACATCTTCGCGCAATTCCACTCTGGTCTTTCTCGGCTCGGCGGAAAGCTCTAAATCGGGTAAAGCCTCCAGGCTTTTCACATAATCCAGAATAGCCTGGAAATGATGATGCAATCCAGCGACCTCATCATCGGTCAGCTCCAGACGAGCCAGATGAGCCAGGTGAGCGATTTCTTTTTTGCTGATTTCACTCATAGACACTTCCCTCCCGCTGGTAGTGGGAAAGCTCGCGCAGCTGACAGGAGGAAATCTCCTGCAGGAATCTGCTGGGCATACCTATCTCCTCCTCGCCGGCGGTTCGCCGCCAGGAGGAATGTATAAGATAGAGATGTTCCTTTGCCCGGGTAATCCCCACATAGCATAATCGGCGTTCCTCCTCCAGCTCCTCTATATCGTCCATACTGTTGCGATGGGGCAGAAGCCCCTCCTCCAATCCCGCCAGAAAGACCACGGGAAACTCCAGCCCTTTGGCACCGTGCAGGGTCATCAAGCTGACCACATCGGCGTCCCGATTCCAATTATCCACATTAGTGATAAGGGTTATCGCCTCCAGAAATCCGTAAAGGTCGCCCTTGGTATCCGGTGCATCGCCCTCATATTCCACCGCGGCGTTGATGAGCTCCATCAGGTTCTCCATCCGCGACTGCGCCTCAATGGAGCCATCCTGGCGGAGCATCTCCAGGTAACCGGAACGATTGAGTATGGTGGTGATAAGTTCACTGGTGGGCTTTCCAATGGATGCCATCTTCTGCAGGTCCTCTATCAGTTTTATGTAATTGATTAGGGCTTGCCTTCGCCCCTCCGGCTGGCTCTCCAGAAATCGCTCGTCGCTTGCCGATGGGAATAAGGATAGTCCCTCGGCTTTGGAAAACTCCTCAATTTTCGCAAGCGTGCCCGCCCCGATTCCCCGCAAAGGCGCTTGCAGGGAGCGGGTGAAGGAAATGCTATCCGCCGGGTTGGCGGTCAGGCGCAGGTAAGCGATGATGTCTTTGACCTCCTTGCGTTCGTAGAAACGAGTCCCGCCAACGATTATGTAGGGAATTCCGAAGTCGCGCATGGCTTGCTCCAGCGACCGGGACTGGGCGTGGGTGCGATAGAGCATGGCAAAGTCCCGCCGGGAATAGCCCTGGTTAGCCATATGGTCAAGAATGGTCTGGGCGATGAAATGAGCTTCGTCGCGTTCACTTCCCGCCTGATAGACGACTGGCAGAAGGCCGTCGCCGCGGTCGGTGAAGAGAGACTTGGCTTGAGTGCGGACGGTATTGAAACCGATGAGGGCGTTGGCTAGATTAAGAATGGCTTGTGTGGAACGGTAGTTCTGCTCCAGAGCTAATACCTGCACTTTGCTTTCCGTTGATTTCAAAAAGGAGTCCAGATTTTCTATGCGCGCTCCCCGCCAGCGGTAAATAGACTGGTCCGGGTCACCGACGATGCAGATGTTGCCGGATTCCCCTAATAGTAGATTAATCAACCTATATTGCGCCAGGTTGGTATCCTGAAACTCGTCCACTAAAATATACTTAAAACGCTTCTGGAAACGTTCTCTGGTCGGTGGGTGGTTGGCAAGCAACCGCACGGCTTCCATTATCAGGTCGCCGAAGTCCAGCGCCCCGCATTCCCTCAGTCGGCTCTGATACTCCTCATAAATCCTCGCTATTATATCCTGATACCGTGAGCTATGCGGCGCTTCCTCGGGAGTCAATAGGTCGTTCTTATGGCGGGAGATGTGCGCGACGACCTGCGCCGGGGAGAGCCCGGCTATCTCCAGATTCAGGTCGCGCATCACCCGTTTTGCCAGGGTGCGCGAATCGTCCTCGTCGTAGATGATGAAGCTACGCTTGATGCCAATGGGTTCGCCGTTCCTGCGGAGAATGCGGGCACAGATGGAATGAAAAGTGCCCACCCACAGCCCGGATATTAAGCCCTCTCCCAAAAGGGCGTGCACCCGAGAAGCCATCTCGCCGGCCGCTTTGTTGGTGAAGGTTACCGCCAAAATCTGGTGCGGTGCCGCCAGCCCTTTAGCAATGATGTAGGCGATGCGATGAGTGACTACTTTGGTCTTGCCACTGCCGGCACCGGCAACAATAGCCAGCGGTCCTTCAGTGGTAGTTACCGCCCGAGCCTGAGCCGGGTTTAAGCCATCAAGCAATTCCGTGCTCAATTTGGAGAGTTTTTCTACCAGAAACTTATCCGCGGGGAAGGATTCTAGTTCCTTCTCGCTCTCCGCCTCGCTCTGACGCAAAAAGCTTAGGAAATCTTCCGCCATAGTGGTCAAATGATGCAGGGTTATGGTATGTAAACTAAATTATGATGCCGGTAAATTTGGAGAGATTAAAGCCATCTCCCCAGCACATAGCCCAAGGAGAGCAGAAGCCCCACCGCCAGATGGGTCATAATAGTCATAGCGTTTGCCGGAAGCATCTGGGGAAAGCGGTCGTAGTTTCGGTGGATGACTAATATCGCCCTGAGCGAGAGCGGCAAGGCGGCCAGAGCAATTAGCGACCAGGCCGGCAGATAGCCAAGGACTGCACCGATAGCTATGGTGGCAAAGACCGCCGACATCAGCAGATAGAAGCCCCAACGGGCTCTCTTTGGTCCCAGAAGGACGACGATAGTATGCTTATTGACCGCTTTATCCGCTGCGTAGTCCGGGAATTCGTTGATATACAGGATTAAGTTGACCAATAACCCCAGGGGAATACTGGCAAAGACCAGAGTAGGCCAGGAGAAAGACTCGGTCTGCAGGAAATAAGCCCCCATAACTGCCAGCGGTCCCAGGCAGAGACCGACCAGGAGTTCTCCCAGACTGCGATAGCCGAGTTTGACCGGACTGGCGGTATAGAAGTAGCCGGCTAACACTCCAAATATGCCTATACAAAGTATCACCCAGCCGCCGGTAAGATAGTTGAGATACATACCGATGGGTATTGCGCCAGCGAAGCAGACCAGACTGCTAATGAATACGCTCCGCGGAGACATAGCTTTGTTCTGGATATAACGGCTCCCCCCGGAGAAGGGGCTGAACCTGAGGTTGACCTGGTCATTTCCGGACTTATAGTCGTAATAGTCGTTGATAAAGTTGGTGCCGCCGTTGATTAGCATAATAGCCACGCCGGCAAGTATTGCCCGCAGCCAGAGGACCTGGCCGGTAGTATAGTAAGCCGCAGCCGTGCCCAGTATTACCGGAGCTACCGTGGCGGTGAAGAAAGAGACCCGCATCGCCTTGAACCAACCGATTACCGAGACCATCCTGACATTCCTTTCCGCTTTTCAATTATCTTCGCCTATGTTACGATAGCCAAAAAATAGTGTCAAGATAATATGCCTAACCTGCCCACCAAGCTAACCCTTCAACTTAAAGAGATTGGAGAAACCTTCGCCCGAGCCACCCGACGACAGCCTCTGGTTCTTCCCGCAATCCTCCTGGCGTTGGGAATATATCTCGGGCATAAGTTATCCCCTCCCCCCTGGCTGGTATTATCCCTTCTAGTGGCAGCCCTCGTCGTAAGTCTTGTTCTTCTCATTTGTCGGTCTCGGTCTGACCGCGACCGACGCCTTCCGGCAACCCCGGCTATCCTGGTCGGAGTCCTGGTTTGTGGTATGGCTCTTATGGTCTCCCAGGAGCGCCTGCAACCGACCGACGAACTGGCTGGTTTCGCCCCGGCCAAAAATGTCCAGATAACCGGCTCCGTTGATTCCCCCATTGATGACCGCGGTAACAGAGTTCTTTTTATGTTGAAGGTTCGGGAGGTAATCATTGACGGGGAGAGCATCCCAGTCTCGGGAAGCTGCCGCACGACCCTATACTACAACTCCTCTTCCGGGGAGACCACCCCGGCACTGCAATATGGCGACCAGGTCACTATGCTCGGCGACTTGCACAAGCCCCGACCACCCTCCTACCCCGGCGCCTTTGATTACCGACTGTGGTTACTCTCCCGCGGAGCGCGTTCGCTATTGACTGTGGGTAACCCCCAAAACATCCTCTCCCAGGAAGGCGGATGGGGAAATCCGGGGCTCAAGCTGGCTTATCTCTTTCAGGAGAAGGGGAGTTCTGTTCTCGGAGAGTTAATACCCGGGGCAGGAGGGGCTTTGATGCGCGGGATGGTGCTGGGCGACCGCAAGGCAGTTCCCCAGGAGATGGAGGAGGGTTTCCGGGAGAGTGGAGTGGTGCATATATTAGCTATCAGCGGCCAGAACTTGTCGGTCATCGCTTTGGTGCTCTTCTATGGACTAAATCTGGTCGGCTTGAGCAGACGCAAGAACGCTTTAATAGTCGCCCCCCTCCTGGTATTTTATGCGCTTGCCACCGGTTTCAATCCTCCGGTAATGCGCGCTCTGGTTATGGCTCTTACTGTTTTGGGAGGTTTAATTCTGTTCAGGCAGGTGCGTCTGGCTAATTCCTTAGCACTAGCCTGGATTGTCTTACTTATACCCAATCCAGCGATATTGTATGATGTAGGCTTTCAGCTATCCTTTGCCGCGGTAGCCGGCATCGTTTATCTCTATCCTTACATCAAGCAGGTCTTTCGCCGGCTTCCCCGAGTGATTGGAGGTAGCCTCTCGCTCACCATTTCTGCTCAGTTGGCGGTCATCCCCCTTCTCGCCTATCACTTCTTCCGGGTATCGCTCATCTCTTTTGTCTCTAATATTATAGTTATACCCCTCTCCTCCATGGCAATGGTTCTTGGCTTCGTCACCCTTTTGCTCTCTCCCACCGGCATGGGGGCAATCCCCACCTCGCAAGCCTCCTGGCTTCTCTCCCAGGCTACGGTGGAGCTGGGCGTCGGCTTCGGGCGCCTTCCCCACGCTTCCCTGTGGGTAGCGCCGCCGCATTGGACGATAATGGGATTATATTATCTTGTATTACTCTCCCTGCCTCTACTCTGGCAGAAGAGGTGGCGCTTCATCACCACTACCTGCATAATTTGCTCAGTGGGGGCGGTGGTCTGGACCAATCTACTCATCAAAGACCAGCCGAAATTGCGCATCTCCTTTTTGGATGTAGGGAACAGCGATTCTATTTTGATTGAGACTCCGGAGGGGAAAAACTATCTTCTGGATGGAAGCACTAAAACCAAAGGGGAGGACCAGGTGGCGCCTTATTTGCGTTACTTGGGGATAAACAAGTTGGACGGTGTTATTATGAGTCATCCGGACAACGACCACATCGGCGGATTAAGCTACATTCTGGAGAATTTCTCAGTAGGTAATTTCTACGACCCGGGTTATCCTGTAATTGAAGATAGCTATATAAATTTACTTCAGACACTCGGGCACTCCCAGACCAACTATCAGCGCATCTATCCCTATCTGAAATTGGATTGCCGGGAGACCAACATATATTTTACTGCGCCTATTTTCCTGCCGCCATTTCCTCCCCCCAATAAGGAAAAACCGGAAGTTAATGAGATGTCTGGAGTGATGGTAGTGGAATACGACGGAGCCGAATTCCTGTTCACCGGAGACCGGGAGGCTATCCCTCCTCTGCCCAAAGACTGGAGAGAATATGGTGGCGTGGTGCTGAAGCTACCCCATCACGGCTCGCATATAAACAATGTGGGAAAATATTTACAGACGGTTGCACCCTTATGTGCAGTTATCACCAACAATCGCAATAAACAATTCCCAAATCGTGAAACCGAAAAAGCCCTCAATGATTTAGGGATAAAATACTGGGTGACCGGTGATGCGGGCACGGTGGTGATGGAGGTCAGCGAGGGTAGACTGACAGTGAGCTGGTAAGGAAGAGAGCAGGAGATTGTTTATGACCGGTTTTCGTTGTTTTGCCGGAGGCTACGAAAACGCTTCAGCCCTTCTCTCAAACATTTGCGTTGATTTTCTGAAATAAAAGATGCTATAGTTCCAATGAAGGAGGCAAGTTTGCAAAATTCCCTATTTCTGATAATCCTCATCCTGCTACTGGCAGGTTCAGTCTCTTCGTCTCTCTGCCAGACAGTAGAAGAGCTTTTTTCTCAGGCAGAGACTGCTTTTAACGGTGGTGATTATACTCAGGCGATAAACCTGCTTAACCAGGCTATAGAGTTGGACCCCAATAATGCCCAGGGCTATGCCTTGAAGGCGACGGCTGAAGGAGTAGCCGGGGACATCTCCGGAGCCAAGGCGGATGCGGAGAAAGCCTTACAGCTGGATGCCAGTGTAGTTCAAGCCTACGATGTGCTCGCTTTGGTGGCTAACTCTGAGGGAGATTTTTCATTATCCCTGGAGATGAGCGATAAGGCACTGGCGCTTGACCCGGAGAACTTTGGAGCCCTTTACATGCAGGGGGTAGCGTATGCCAGCCTGGGGCAACTGGAACCGGCGTTGTCCATTTTGAATAAAGCGATGGGGATTGACCCCAATTATCCCGAAGCTTATATAACCCGTGCCAGAATTAACGGCTATTTGGGTAACTTCCAACAAGCATTGTCCGATATAGATACCTATTTGCAAATGATTCCCAACAATGCCTATGCCTACTATTTCCGCAGCCAGACCAACGTCGAGCTGAACAACTACGAGCAAGCGATGGCGGATTGCGATAAAGCCCTGCAGTTAGACCCCAATTTAGTGGAGGCTTGGGACCATCGGGGTGCGGTTAAAGCGATGATGGGGAATTTTAATGACGCTTTGACCGACTTGAACCAAGCCCTTACTCTGAACCCCGATTATACTGATAGCTATTATAATCGAGCGGCGGTCTGGGCTGGCTTGGGTGAGTTTGCTAAGGCTAAGGGGGATTACGATAAGGTCTTACAGACCCAGCCGGATAATCTGTCGGCGCTATACCAGAGGGCTTGGATCAACATTGATTTGCAGGACTACAAGTCTGCGGAGGAGGACTGCACCCTCTTGCTCTCCAAGGACCCCCAGTTTTACGACGCCTACTACACCCGGGGACGAGCTTATATGCTCTCCGGGGATAACCAACGAGCGGAGAAGGATTTTCAAGAGGTGGTAAAAAACGCCCCGGACCCGGAGTTAGTGAAGGGCGCCCAGGAGATGCTCAAACAACTGGCTCCAAAATAATTGACCTGGTTCTCAGCCTGCGAATAAAAAAAGCCCCCGTGCGGGGGCTTTTGTGTTCCCATTGAGGAAAAACCTAGTGGTATAAAGCTTTAACATTGCCTAAGGAAATCGGCTGAATTTCGTTGCGAGTGCCGCTGATATGAACTTTGTCCAGGTAAGCGAAATCAAATCCGTAGGAGGTATTTACATGCAGGCGGAACATAATGCCCACATTGGATTGGTTATCAGCCCAGGAACTGATGTCGTAGGAATATGTATCCGCAGCAATGTTATCGTTCCAGTGTGTCTCAAAGAGAGTCCGCCAGTCGCTGGAGAAGCCGTCGGCAGAACCGATGACCGTGAATGTTCCGGTATATGTATGATATGGCCACCAGTTCAACTGCAGCCAATAGTCTAAAGTGCAGAGTTCGTATGAAGAGCAGTCAATACCCGTATGGTATATTCTATCATCCATAGGTGCTTCTGGCGGAAGCCCCAGAATACCGGCGTTATAGTCATCGCCAAAAGCGTCCTGGTGCCAATCGTTATCCTGATGGTCGCCGTCGTCGTTAATTATCCAGCCGTAAGGCGGGTTTCCGCTCCACCACTCCGGCGGATAGTTGAACTCCTCTTCAAAGATGTATGCCGAAAATGCCAATTGGGGTGCCAGCAATATTATGAAGAAAATTGGACAAAAATTCTTCATTTTTGCCTCCTTTGAGATAACTCCTGATTACATTATATCAATTTTTTTATTAAATGGCAAGTCTTATGAGGGGCTGTCTTTTTGAATCCCGGGGAATTTTAGACCTGCAGGTAGGGGCTTAGTGCACTAAGCCCCTACTAAAAACGTGCTGGTCAAGGCTCAGTATCCCCAAGGATAAACTCTTGACAAGCGATCCACCTTTTGATAGCATAGCTCGCTTGGGCCTATAGCTCAGCTGTGGTTAGAGCGCGCGCCTGATAAGCGCGAGGTCACTGGTTCAACTCCAGTTAGGCCCAAACCCCAGCCCCCTCAATCACCGAGGGGGCTTTATGCTGGCACATTGCACATAGGAGAAAAATATGGTCGATTATACCATAAGAGAGTTAAATCCCCAGGATATTCCCAATTTATTAGCCCTATGGCAGACCGCCGGTCTTCCCCATCGTCCCCGCGGAAGAGACTCAGTTGCGGAGCTCAACCGGCAGATGGCTGACGACCATATAGCCTTCATCGGGGCTTTTGAGGGGGAAAATATGGCGGGGGTAGTGCTGGCAAATTGGGAGGGGCGTAAAGGTTGGATAAACCGGCTGGCGGTGCATCCTGACCATCGCCGAAGCGGGCTAGGCGCCCGGCTAATAGCCGAGGCGGAGAAGGCGCTTAAGAAGATGGGGGCTAGAATGGTCGCGACTTTGATTGAGGATTGGAACCAGCCCTCGCTTGCCCTATTCCAACGGGAGGGTTACAAATTGCATAAGGATATATACTACCTCTCCAGGCGGGAGGACGATGAAGTATAGACCTTTCTGGGTGTGAAAATGCAATACCCCAGGCGAAAGCCTGGGGTATTGCTCTGAATGATTAGCATTTGTTACTTACTGATAGAGTGCTTTGACTTGACCCAGGGAGGCGGGTTGGGTGACGGTGTAACCGCCGGTGATGTGCACCGAATCAACATCTACAGTGTGCATACCGTGGGAATCATTGATGTAAAGGTCAAAATAGATTCCGACCGTAGGTTGGTTATCCGCCCAAGAGCTAATATCAACGGTGGCAATGTCAGTGTCGCTGTTGGGCCAATAGTTCCAGAAAATGTCGTGGTTGGTTACAAATCCATCATTGGAGCCATAAACATGGACATAGCCGTTGTAACCGGTCCCTTGCCATTGGATATCATACCAGAAGCTTATTTGCAAATTATCCGCGAAACTGCAGTCAATGTCCGCCTTATAGAGGCCGTCAATCAAAGGCACCTGGTAAGGAGCCTTGACGCACCTGGCGTCAGGAGCATAAGGACCGTAGGTTGATTGATGCCAGTCATTGGCTTGTGGGGCGCCATCGTAGTAGACTACCCATCCGGTTGGGGGATTTTGCGCTGTCCAGCCATCGGGGTTTTCGAACTCCTCCACGAAGACATCTGCCGCTAATGGCGCAAAAGGCAATAGCAGTAAGAGCAAAAGAACAATAGAAAAGCAACGCATTGGTCTTTCCTTTCTGTTTGGGGGTTAACTATTAATGAATTTGGAATTTTAACAGTATTAAGTTCCTTGTCAAGTAAAATATCACCTGTTTTATATCTTAGGCAAGATGACATTTACTCAAATCCTTCAACCTCTCAAAAATGCAGAGAAGGTCCTCCTAGAAGAACATAATCAATTTTAGTCTCGTTCCCACCCAGAGGGTCGCTTCTCCCGGAGAAATCGCTCAACAGCTCACCTCGCAAGCTCAAGCCCCAATGCTTGCTGAGCTCCACATAAGCCATCCCCCCCACATCCAGAGTGTTCCCGAAAAAGGCTTGCTTCTCCTCCCCTCCTCCGAAGCTGAACCCCCCTAAAAAATAGTTGGCGAAGAGGGTGGCGAAGGAGGCATAGAGCGGCAGGGCTATCTTAACCCCCAGGGCGGGATAGATATACATTCTAGACCAGGTCTCGGTGACCGAGCCGGTGGAGGTATCATAACCGCTTATCCAGTTCAGACTAACATATAGCCCCGGACCCAAATAGAACTGCGCTTTCCCCCGGTTGAGCAATAACCCCAGCTCATATTTTCCCTTGAGCACGAAAAATGACCCCCCGGTATCTCCTTCCCCCCGGAAGTAACCCATGTTTATTTGCGAGTTGACCAGCAGTAGCCGGCGGAAGGAGGTCATAGAGGCGCCGAAGGAGAGCAGTTGGCGCTCCTCGGCTATGCCAAAATGGTTGGGGGGTGCCGTGTAGTGGGTTATGCCTAGCTCTGGAGTGATGATTAACCGGCGATAGAAGAGAATCTTACTACAATGGGGGCAGACCGCAAGTGAGGGGGCAATCAGTTCCCCGCAACCCGGGCAGATTATGTAATCCTTCATCGCATTGGGAACATAATTGGGGTCGCGCACCTGCACCTGTGCCGGGCAAAGCGCCGGGAAAATAATAATGAAAATGGCTACAAAAAGTGCTAAGCTCTTCATTGCTACCTCACGCGTATATTTTTTATCATCATAACACTCAAAAACCGGGTGAGCAAGCATAAAGGGGCAAAAAGGGATGTCCGCCATATGAGCGTTCTCGGCAGGAAATCACCGGATAAGTAAGATGCAAAATGCCAGGTCAGGACATTTGTTTTGGGGAATAGCATGGCTATGCCTGTTCTTAGCCAGCCGGTCGACCGGCTGGGCTCAAGAATCGTCTTCGCCGGACATCCCCACTCAAAGGGCCGAGGACATCTCCGCGGTCACCTCCGAGCAATCGTCGGTCTGGCCGGAGGAGATGCTGCTGCATCCCGCAAGCACCAGCAAAGAGTATATATCCGCTCTCTCTGCCTACATCGGCTACGACTTTGAACGGGCGGAAAAACTTCTCCTGGGTATTGTGGAAAAGTATCGGGACTTTTATCTCGGTTGGCATTATCTGGCACTATGTTCCACCCACAAACCGGATTTAGCCGAGGCGCGCGACCGCTGGCTGAAGGTCTTTGAGCTGACTGATAAGTTTGAGGTCGCCTATTACGACCTGGCCCTCTGCTATCTCGCTACTGGCGATGTGGAGAGGGCAAAGGCTCTTCTGGAGCAGGGGCTGGCGCTCTTTCCCGGCAACGGTCATCTGCATTTTAATCTGGGGGTAATTTTCGGCTATGAGCAGAACTGGAAGGTGGCAGAGGAGCAATACCGGCTGGCGTTGGAATGCTTGCCTAACCATCCGCAGACCCTTTACAATCTGGCGTTGATTGTGGAGACAGAGGACCTGGATGAGGCGATAGAGCTGTGGAAAAAGTATCTGGATTCCGCCAAAGATATCGCCGGTGAGAGTTTGTATATTCCCCAGGCTCAATTGCACCTGGATAAGCTGATAGACGAACGCATCTACCGTGACCTGAAGGAGAGCGGGGGGAAGTAGGAGCGATGGAGGAGACCCCCCCCCAACCCCCCTAAAAGGGGGGAGAGGGGGGTTGTAAAGATACCCCCCAACCCCCCTAAAAGGGGGGCTAGGGGGGTTGTGAAGATACCTCCCCCCAACCTCCCTAAGCGTGGGGAGAGAGGGGTTGTAAAGATACCCCCCAACCCCCCTAAAAGGGGGGAGAGACTATCCCCCCCTTCCAAGGGGGGCTAGGGGGGTGGTGAAGATACCCCCCCAACCTCCCTAAACGGGGGGAGAGACTATCCCCCCCTTCCAAGGGGGGCTAGGGGGGTTGTGAAGATACCCCCCCAACCTCCCTAAAAGGGGGGCTAGATTGGCAGACTAGGAGAATATTTTAAATAATATGATGATTAGATGTGGGAAATATGGTATAATTATTCTGCCGAGAGGGTGATTGGAAACTTTAAGCTAGTTATATCGGTTATAAATATGGGGGCGAATTGGGTTCGACGGGGATGTAAGTAACTTTGGGCTGTGCCAGCGGTGCTTCCTGGGCATCGCCGAACAAACCAGGAAAAAACAAACGCTAATCCCGAATTAGCCTTCGCGGCTTAGACCGCGACGGAGCTTAAGCATCCTCTCCTGCGGAGTCTTAAGTTTCCGTCACAATAGCAGGATAAGCGCTTTGAGTTTGCCTGAGACCAAAGTGCCGACAATCTCATCAGGCTGGTTTGCCGAACCCGGCTGGCGGGGTAACGGTAAGCGAGACTAAAACGCTGGCTAATGGCGCTAAACCCCGCAGTGAACCTTCCTCGGACGGGGGTTCGATTCCCCCCGCCTCCACCATACAAATTATAATCAAACCAGCGAGGACCTCTATCGTCGCCGGTTATCTTACAGCGAAAGCGGGAACTTTTACACAGATTGTATTTCCTCACGACAAGCTCCACCCAACAAAAACAATTGACACATCCACAGACCAGTGCTATTGTGGCAATACAAAGAACAATCATTAATTCTTTAACCCTAATTCAAGGAGGAAGCTATATGCGTAAGTTATTGTTTACAGTGATGTTTTTGGCGATTATGAGTTCACCGCTGGCAGCTCTTTCTGCGACATGGAATTACTACAATGATGTCAGCGATGATGGTTATTGGAACCTTCCGGATGCCACCGACCAATACGTCCAGGGCTACGACCCGGCTGATTTTTCCTGCACTGAAGGTTACATCATCACCTCGGTAGGCATTTGGGCTAGCGGTGACTACACTGCTGAGGATGGCTCCGGACCGTGTATGGTCTATCTCATCCTGCTCCCCACCAAAGAGACCAGCCCCGAGGGAATATCTCACACTTACGAACAAGGTGGTCTCACTCTATCCTGGATTGCTGACACCGATACTCTGAACGAGTTCTCGGTTGACTGGCATGTCTCCGCTAATCAGTGCATAGGATTGGGTATCATAGGTGAAGACCCCTACATTGCCGATTATGTAATACCGCAATCCAGCGCTCCTTCAAACACTGCCGACTGGGAGTTCTATAACGAAGTGTGGAACAATTTTGAAGATGACTACGGTTATGATACGGATATGTGCTTCCAGTTGACAGTGGAAGAGAACGTTGCCATTCAACCCACCTCCGTCGGCGTGATAAAGGCATTGTTCCAGTAATCAACCGTTATATTGCTAAAAAAAGGGAGAGGCAAAGCTTTTCCCTTAATGCTAATTTAAGGAGGAATCTGTATGCGTAAGTTATTCTTTACAGTGATGTTTTTGGCGATTATGAGTTTACCGCTGGCAGCTCTTTCTGCGACATGGAGCTATTATGACACCTTTGACGATACTTCTTATCTTTGGAATCTCCCCGCGGATAACGACTTTTATGCCCAGGCCTTTGACCCCGCAGACTTCAGCTATACTGGGTCTTATACCATCACGAAAGTGGGAATCTGGGCTACCGGATTGTATCTTGGTGAGAGTGGTAGCGGGAACATAATGATATTCCTTATTCTATTGCCGGATAAGGATACCAGCCCAGATGGTATTTCCCATACCTACGAAGAGACCGGACTTACGCTCACCTGGCCTGCGGACGACTTCACCCTCAATGAGTATGATGTGGACTGGGATGTTAGCACCGACGGGCAGTGCGTCGGCCTGGGGGTAAAAGGCGAATCTCCCTACATAAGCACTTACATTATCCCCTGCGATTTGGGTCCAGATGATACCAACGACTGGGAATACTACCTTGACGGTTGGTATAGCCTTGAAGACGACTTTGGATACGCCATTGACTTCTGCTTTGAGCTTACCGTGGGGGATACTGCCATTCAGCCTACCTCCGTCGGCTATGTAAAGGCATTGTTCCAGTAATCAACGGTTATATTGCTGAAAAAAGGAGAGGCTTTGCCTCTCCTTTTTTTTAATCCTCACCACCTATCTTCTTGCTTTTTTGGGTGCTATCTGCTAGCATTCCTACTATCATTTTGTCAGTAAGTAGATATTGGAGGAGTAATGGCGATAAGAATTAGAACTTACCGCGATTCCGACTTCCCCCACTTGCTCCAGCTAACGAATGAACTAGACATCTATGGTCAGGTTTATTCAGAGGAAGAGCTAAAGGCTGACCTGACCCTTCTCAAGGTGGAGCCGGAAAAGAATTATTTCCTGGTGATTGAGGATGGTGAACCGGTGGGCTACGCGCGCATCTGGCGAAACCGGGACGGCGCCATAAACCGGCATCACTTGCGCATCGCCTTGCCACCACACTTGCAGGAATCCGACGACCTATTTGACCGGCTGATAACTCAGTTAGAATCCCGTATCGCCGAAATTGCCGGCGAATATAGCGACCCTCTGCAGATAAGAGCCAGTTGTTATCAGGAACAGAAGAACCACGCCAAGGCATTTGAGCGCCACGGCTATAAGCTAAACCGTTACTTCGCCCGGATGGACTTAAATGACCTATCCGTCCTGAAGCCACCGGAGACGCCCGCAGGGGTTATTCTGCGCAATATTAATGTTGAAAATGAATTGGATAAAGCGGTTGATTGCCTGAACCAGGGTTTTGCCGGGCACTTTGAATTTGTTCCTCTCACGGTTGAGGAATATGAAGAATATATGGACACTCCTCAGCTCCAACCCCAGTTGATGTTCGTGGCTGAAAGCAATGGAGAGTTTATCGGCATCTGCCTAAACAAGATTTCTCCTGTCCCGGAGGCTGACGGCTTTATCTGGGGGGTAGTTGATGACTTGGCAGTAGTCCCCGGGTGGCGGGGTAAAGGCTTGGGCAGAGCGCTCATCCGACACAGTATGTTAGCGTTACGGGAAGGCGGCGCCCAGAAAATCTGTCTCTGGGTTGACTACGATAATCCTTTCGGAGCCAAGAAGCTGTATTATAGCGAGGGTTTTGTGGACCGCTATATTACCGTCTCGTATGCCAAGAATGAAGAACCAGTTCCCCCCTTCCAAGGGGGGCTAGGGGGGTTGTGATGATACCTCCCGACCCCCGTAAAACGGGGGGGCTAGGGGGGTTGTGAAGATACCCCCCCAACCCCCCAGCAGGGGGGAGAACCCCCAATTCCTCTGCCAAGAATGAATGAGATAAAAGCCGACAATAATCTTTTCTCAAGATATATTTTGAAGCTCCAGCCAATAGCATTCTGTCCGCCGGCATTGCCTTCCTAAGTTCTTGCTATTTACCGCTCCATTTGCTATTATGGTCAACCCTACTCAATTAAAGCAAATGGAGCGTCCGTGGCTGACCCGTTCAAATCCGCATCCGGGCAAGGCTCAGCGGTAAATGGCTTGATTTCGCCCGCCAAACTCCCCACATCGGAACTCCTGGGAGTTACCCAGACTAAAATATCACCTCTCAGCTCTCGCCATTTCCTCATCTGTGCCGTATCTACCCTCTGCTTCGCCAGCACCGTAGCCCTCCTGTGGATGATTCTACCCGCTTACATGCTCGCCTATCAGGCGGACTCCATCACAATCGGTTTGGTCGCGAGTAGTCTTGGCCTGGGTATAGTCCTGGGCAGTTCTTATTTCTATCGCCTGCTCCGTAGGCGCGGCGCTCGCACTATCCTGGTCTTCGCCGCCGTGGTGACCTTGTCCCTCCCCCTGTTACACTACCTTTCTCTCTCCCCGGTAATGCTAATCCTTACCAGAATAGTTATGGGCTTCGGTCTCTCCGCCTTTTTGCTCGCCCTGCGCGGGCTTGCCGACGCCAGCTATACGCCCGAGCGCCCTCTCTGGACGGCAAAAGCCCTGCTCACTTCCTTGCTCATTGGACTCCTCTTCGGCTCTGCCCTCGGCGGTTATCTGCCCTACGCCACCAGTTTTAACTGGGCGTTCCTTATATCTATGGCGCCAGCCATACTAGCCCTTTTCCTCGCCTCCGGCCTCTCCGAGCCCAGACGCAAGACCTATGCCAGGCCTTTGGAAAAGGAAGACCACCGGGGGAAAAAACCAGCTCCCGGCTCTTCAAACCTGGAGAGGTTGGATTGGACGGAGATATTACTCCAGAGCCTCAGTCTCTTACCGTTAGCCCTGGTTACTACTCGCCTTCCTCTGGGGGGAAGCCCTCCAGTCACCATTAGTAATATGCTGACCTTGCTTCTTGTATCCACCGGCATCGTCTATCTGGGTATGACCAAACCGGAAATAATCTCCGGGCGATTCTTGTGGGCATCAACCCTCATCTCGGTCATAGCATTAGCGGTAACCATCTATTTTTCCGAGTTCATCCGGCTATCCTGTCTTCTGCCGGTCTTTATCGCTATCATCATCTCAGGTGTCGTTATTCTAACTTTGCAGCTATACCGGGGCAAGGAAGCATTTTTAACCAGAGGAATGGCTAATCTGCTGGCTGGAGCTGGGCTAGCCATATTCGCAGGTAATATTCTGCTGGCTGTGCTGGAGACCTGGTTTTACCCCGTGGTGATGGTTATAATTATGGCGACAGTAACAGCCTTTGGTTGGTTAGCTCTGACCTGGAGAAATAGATTACTCTCTCAAAAAGGATAATGACCTCATTCTACAAAGATTTTTTATCGGCAGCTAAACCCTGTAGATACATAAATGGCGAGTATAATGTCATCCCTCCCAAGGAGAAAGCTCGTCTGCGGGTAGTTCTCTGCTTTCCGGATGCCTACGAGCTGGGTTCTAGCAACCTGGGATTTTCAATAATCTACGCCTTAATCAATTCCCTGCCGGAAGTGAGCGCGGAAAGGTGTTTTGCCCCTTTCCCGGACCAGGAAGAGCGTCTGCGGACCAGCCGAGAACCGCTCCGCTCCCTGGAATCCCGCCGTCCGCTCGCCGATTTTGACATAATCGCCTTCTCCGTTCCCTATCAACTCAATTACACTAATCTTCTGACGATGCTGGATTTAGCCGGTCTGCCCCTCTTATCCTCGGAGCGCTCGGAGAAGCATCCTCTGGTCATCGCCGGGGGCTACGCCTTGTTCAATCCCGAGCCGATTGCTCCCTTCATAGATGCCCTGCTGGTCGGCGAAGGGGAGGAAGCCGGACAGGAGATATTCACATTGCTTGCTGAGCTTTCCGGCGAGAATAAAAAGACCAAACTGACCGAACTGGCAAAAATTTCCGGGATATATGTTCCTGCGTTCTACCAGGTTGACGACCAACTCTGGTCTTCGGCGAAGCCGGTCCCGGAGTATAATGTTAACCCAGTTATCACCTCCCGGTTGGTCGCCGACCTGGACCACTGTTTTACACCGGAGACCTTGCTGGTCGCCAATACCGCTCAAACTCACGACCGCATCTCCGTGGAAATCTCTCGCGGTTGTCCCCAGGGCTGTCGCTTCTGCATCTCCGGTATGGTTCAGCGTCCCTATCGCGAGCGGAGTCCGCAGAGGATTGTGGAGCTCTCCCGGCAGTGGTTGGCTAGCACCGGCTTTGATGAGCTGAGCCTGTTGGCGCTATCTGCCGGCGAACATAGCCGACTGCCCTTGATTCTAAAGTCTCTTCACCGGGAGTTCTCCCCGCAAAAGGTGGGCGTTGCTCTGCCCTCGCTACGGCTGGACTGCGACCCACAGGAAATACTGGCGCTCACCCAGGCGGTCCGCCCCACCCAATTGACCTTCGCCCCGGAGGCGGGAAGTGAGAGACTGCGCCAGGTGATTAATAAGCATCTTCCTGAGGAGCAGATTGTAAATACCTTGCGGGAGGTATTCGCCGGTGGCGTGAACTCAGTTAAGCTTTATTTTATGGTGGGATTGCCTACGGAGACCCCGGAAGATGTCCGGGCAATCGGCGAACTCTGTAAAAAGATAATGGAGGAAGCCAGAAGCGTTAATCCCCGAGCAAATCTGACGCTCAATCTCTCCCCCTTCATTCCTCAGCCCCATTCTCCCTTCCAGTGGGCAAAGCAGACCCCCCGAGAGGAATTGAGCGCCCGAATCTCGGCGGTGCGCAAAACCTTACCCCGAAGGGTGCAGATGAAATCTCACCATCTGTATATCGCCGAGTTGGAGGGAATTTTTGTGCGCGGCTCCCGCCACTTGAGCAGAGCTTTGATTACCGCCTTTTCCCTGGGCGCTCGCTTTGACGGCTGGAACGAATACTTTGACTGGAGCAGATGGGAAAAAGCATTTATGCAAAATGACATAGATATTGCCCTTTATCACCAGGGTCCGGGCGCAAGCCTCACCCTGCCTTGGAGCCATATCCACGCCGGGGCAGACATAGATTATCTGCGCGCCGAGTGGGAAAAAGCATCAGCCGGTCAGGAGTCCCTGCCGTGCAGTTCAAGTGATTGCCGCATCTGCGGCGCCTGCCGGGACGACCGCTGCCTTCATCGTGCCGAAGCAGGCGCTATACATATTTCTGGCGAACGAAGAAACGATGGACGACCGCTCAAAAACTGGCGACTGCGTTTCATCTTCCGCAAGGAGGGCGACGCCATCTATCTCTCCCATCTGGACTTGATGAGGGAACTGCGTATGGCTCTGCGGCGCAGTAGCTTGCCGGTGGCTTATTCTCAGGGATTCAATCCACTGGTAAAACTCGCTCTGGGCTCTGCACTGGGAATAGGCATAGTCGGGGAGGCGGAGGTAGGGGAGGTGGTTTTGGCTGGCTTTGTGCAGTCGGAGAGGTTTGTCCAGGAGCTTAATCAGGTATTGCGGGGAGGGATAACCGTAGAGAAAGCCGGTTATTTGGGTGAGGGAGCGACATCGCTCTCCGAGCTGAGTATATTAGTCTATCGCTTAGAACTAGCCCCCAACCATAGATACTCAATTAATCGTGATTCGCTCCCGCAGAAGATAGCCGAGGTGCAAGCCATCAAAGAGATGGAGGTAATACGCAAGGGGAAGGAGAAAAACATCAATCTGAAGGAACAGCTTCCGGAGCTCTCCGTGGATTTTCCGGAATCAGGAGCAACCATTCACGCGAGCATCTGCCAGGGCAATGGTGCCACCATCCGCCTGGAGGAACTGCTCACGCTTCTGGGGCTTACCCTGGGAGAAGAAGGCTTACAAGTTTTTCGCGCAGGTCAGGTGGTATCCGCCGGGCTTGGTCGGTTGATACCTCCGTTAGACCGGAGCCTTTTGGGTTATGTATCGGGGAGATGAACTCAGCCAAAATGAGCTTAGATAGTTGGCAAGACCTACGCAGAAACCCCCGTCGGGGGTCAATGGAGAGTTAGACGGGGGTTTCTGCGTAAATATGTTACCCCAAGTTAATATACCTTCACCTAAATAACCTAATTGGGTTCATTGAAATTTTACTATCCTACCGTGTTAAATATATCATAGCCCACTGTCAACTTCTGTCAGTCTGGGGAAGGAATTTTAAATATATTGGGGAACGAGCGACATCACTTTTTGCAAGATTTCCCCTGCGAAAAATGTTAAACTCCACTCTCGGTCATCTGGAATCTGCCAATCTGCCAAACTGCCAGACTTCCAGTCTGCCAGACTTCCAGTCTGCCAGACTTCCAGTCTGAATAATCCCCCCTAACGACCATAAAAGGAGCAACGCAATCTTGAAAGACCTAGTCTCTATGTGGCAAAAGACCCGCCTTATCGTTCTGGTGGCGGTAACCGCGGCGCTATACGCCGCCCTTATGCTCCCCTTCAAGCTCATCACCATCATACCCGGATATACCGAGCTCCGCCCGGGAGTGGTCATCCCCACCGTCTTCTCCGCCCTCTTCGGTCCCGCCGCCGCCTGGGGCTCCGCTCTGGGAAATGTGGTCGGTGATTATTTGGGCGGGATGCTCGGCTGGGGTTCTCTCTTCGGCATACTGGGCAACTTCTTCCTGGGCTATATTCCCTATCGGGTGGCTAAGCCGCTGGCACACCAGATTAAACCCGGTCTTTGGGGCACAATTCAAATAGTGCTGGCCGCGGCGCTCGCCTCCATCACTTGCGGAGTGGTCATCGGTTGGGGGTTGGACCTCTTGGGCATACTCCCCTTCGCCACCCTGGGGAATGTCATCATAATCAACGACATCATCTTCTCCTGCATCCTCACCCCCATCTTCTATCGTCTGCTCATCTTCCGCGTCCGGCGCTGGAACCTGCACTATCCGCAAATCCTGGGCGAACCCTCTCTGAAACATTCTCGCACTTTCGGTGCCGGCATCATCCTGCTGACCGTGGGCTCTGTCGGCGGTTGGATTGCCGGCAATCTCCTCTCCTTGCAGATAATTGAGGGCTCTGACTTGCTCGCTTTAGTTCAGCAAGCCGGTGGAGGACAATACTTCGTGGAGGGCGCCAGCGGTTCCCTCACCATCTCCTGGGGACTCCTTCCCGCCATCCTGATGATTGTCGTCGGAACCATACTCATCTGAGTCCTGCACTGCTATGCGGTATCCCGCGGATAACCCCGCCGTTCAGGTTCGCAATCTATCCTTCACCTATCAAGAGGGCAAGAAGCCGGCTCTGAGCGCTCTCAATTTTCAATTATCTCCGGGTAGCTTTACTTTGCTTCTAGGCGGCTCCGGCTCCGGCAAAACCACCTTGCTGTGGTCCCTGGCGCGAGTGATTCCCACCTTTTTCCCGGGGGAATTCGCCGGCAGAATCCATATTCTAGGTGAAGATACCTCCCCCCTCAGCCCGCAGGAGTTGTCGCCGTCCTTCGGTCTCATCCTTCAGGACTTTGCCAGTCAGCTCTTTTCCTCCGAGGTGGCCGCAGAGGTGGCTTTTCTGCCGGAGAACCTGGGCTTACCGCCGGAGGAGCTCTCCCGCCGCGTGTCGGAGTCTCTGGCGATGGTGGGGCTCACCCAGTTTGTCGGACGAGACCCCAGCACTCTCTCCGGGGGTGAACGGCAGAGGCTAGCCATCGCCTCGGTGCTCTCCGGAGGGGCTCCAATACTTGCCTTTGACGAGGTAAAGAGTGACCTGGACCCCGCGGGACGAAGGCAGATTGCCGAACTTGCCTCCAAGCTGTGTCAGAGTGGACAGACCATCATCTCCGCGGAGGAGGAAGTGGATGAGGGGATGAGGGCAGATGGAGTCTATCTGCTCTCGGAAGGGCGCATTATCGCCAGCGGTAAACCCGGAGAGATTTTTTCCCAGCCGAAGGAACTACTGCGCTGTGGCATCCGTCCGTTGGAGGTGACTCTTCTGGCAGAGGGGGGAGAGCACCCACCGCTGACCGTAGAGGAGACGCTTATCTATCTCCAGGAAAGAAAGATAAAGCCTAACCCCAAAACACCGCCTGCACCAGCTTCATCCTGCGGCGAGGAGATTGTCAGGTTGGAAAATGTTAGCTTCACCTATCCCCACAGCGACTGCGGTATTAAGGATATGGACCTTTCTATCCGACAGGGTGAGTTCGTTGCCCTGCTCGGGGCAAATGGTTCCGGCAAGACCACTCTGGCAAAACAGCTCAACGGATTACTTCGTCCCCAGCAGGGTAAGGTCTACATCGCCGGCAAAGCAATAACCGAATACTCCGTCGCTGAATTGGCTGGTGAGGTGGGCTATCTCTTCCAGGACCCGGACCATCAAATATTCCACGAGCGGGTGGCGGATGAGGTAGCTTTCGGCTTGCACAATTTAAGGCTTCCCGCAGAGGATATAGCCGGACGCACCCGTCAAGCGTTGGAGCTTCTGGAGCTTAGCGGAAAAGAGGAAGAGGACCCCTACTCCTTGCGCAAGGGGGAGCGCCAGAGGCTTGCCCTGGCTTCGGTTCTGGCCATGCGTCCCGGCATACTCATATTGGACGAGCCCACCACCGGACTGGATTATGCGGAGACCTGTCGGTTGATGGAGGCGGTGGCGGATATGAACCGGCGGGGGGTAACGGTTATCGCCATAACCCACGCTATGTGGGTAGCGGCGCGCTATGCGAAAAGAGCGCTGGTGATGAACAACGGACGGAAGGTCTTTGACGGGTCGGTGGAGAGTCTTTTCTCCGACGAAGAATTTTTGGCAGAGCAGATGCTTGCCCGACCGCAGATAGTAGAGCTATCCTTAAAGCTCGGTCGCTATTGTGCCAGCGTGGAGAAGTTCCGCGAAACCTTCGTCTGGAGAAGGAGCTAAAAATGAGCGGAACTACAAAAAGCCCACTCCTGAAGCTGCACCCCACCACTAAAATAACATGTCTGCTGATTATGCTGATTGAAGCTATGGTCTTCAACCATCCGCTCTATCTGGCACCGTTGCTCGCTCTGGTGATAATCATCTGTCTCCTGGCTTTCGCGGTGAGGAGGGCTTTATCCTTATGGAAATTCTATCTGGTCATCGCTCTGGCGGCGGTCGTTCTCTGGTCGCTTTTTCTGACCGAGCCCGGTCCCGGCTATAGCTTGCTCGGTCGCCACATCTCCCTCCGAGCAATCCTCTACGGAATAGGTATGGGAGAACGGTTGATTGCTCTCATTCTCTTCGCCGTAGCTTTCTCCGCAGCCACACCCATTGAAGCCTTCACCTACGGTCTGCGCCGACTGGGTTTGCCCTACAAAGTCGGCTTCTCTCTCTCGCTCGCCTTTCGGCTGGTGCCGAGCATCTACCAGACGGCGCGGATGGTGGAGACGGCGCAGAGAGCCAGGGGATACGACTTCAGGAGCCAGGGATTTTTCCGCAAAATTCTCGGCTTTGTGCCACTGATGATACCGACAATTCTTTATACTCTGAGGAATGCTAACAATCTTTCACTGGCCCTGGAATGCAAAGGATTTGGCTTGAAACGGAAACGCACCAGCTATATTCGCTATCATTTCGGCTGGGGTGATGTATTAGCGTTAACATTATTCGCTGGTATTTTAACCGCCAGCGTTTGGTTGCGGTTGCACGGCTACGGGGCGGTGGTGGAGAGGTTGTAGGGGGTTAGCCTTTTGGTAATCCGAGATTTATTTTGTAGGGGCTTGGTGCACCAAGCCCCTACGCGCGCTAAGCCCCTATTCTAAGGCAGGCATAAAGCCTGCCCCTACACAAGATTAAAACCTTGACAATTCCCCGCCCATAGTGTTATCTTGTGAAAAAATTATCCTTCCTATACGCCTTTTGCTCGTAGCTCTGCTAATTCAAAAGGGATTTTTATATCTATTTAACCGATAAAGGTGGTAATGCGAATGGGTTTTCTAAAAATCGGCAGTGATTTTGTGCCCCAATTTGAAAAGTTCTCCATTTGGGTGGTGCTGGGTTGTGCGGTAATCGGCATCCTCTACGGCATCTTTCTCATCCGCCAGATATTGAACAAAGACCCCGGCTCACCCAAGATGCAACACATTGCCAAGGCAATCCAGAGCGGCGCTCGCGCCTACCTGAACCGCCAGTTCAAGACCATCATCTTCTTCACTCTGGTCTTGGGCATTCTCCTCTACTTCACCGCCCTCCCCAAAGATTACTTCACCGGCAAATACTCCTTCTTTGACAGCATCGCCATCGGCAGAATGCTCGCCTTCTTTATGGGGGCTTTCCTGTCCGGTCTGGTCGGATTTGTGGGGATGAGCCTGGCGGTGCGGGGCAATGTGCGCACCGCGCACGCAGCTAAGACCAGCTTTCAAAAGGCTTTGGCCATCGCTTTCCGCACCGGCAGTATCGCGGGAATGTTCACCGTGGGGTTAGGGCTACTCGGCGCCACCATCATCTTCCTCATCTACCGGGAGAAATCCTACGAGGTCTTGATTGGTTTCGGCTTCGGCGGGTGCCTTCTGGCGCTATTTATGCGGGTGGGCGGGGGCATCTACACCAAGGCGGCGGATGTGGGCGCTGACCTGGTCGGCAAGGTAGAGGTCGGCATTCCTGAGGACGACCCAAGAAACGCTGCCGTCATCGCTGACAATGTGGGCGATAATGTGGGCGACTGCGCCGGTATGTCCGCCGACATCTTTGAGTCCTACGAGGTTACTCTGGTCGCCTCTATGATTCTCGGCTTAGCCGCCTTCCCCGGCAGTTTCGTAGGGGTGTTCTTCCCCTTGCTGGTGCGCGGAATCGGCGTGCTCACCTCCATTGTCGGCACCTATACGGTCCGCGCCGGCAAGACGGAGACCCACGCTATGCGGGCTATCAACCGCGGTTTCATCATCAGCGCCGTGCTCTCGGCTATCGGCTTCTGGTATTTTGCTTACGCCTATGTGCAGGATATGCGCATCTTCTGGGCTACGGTGGTGGGGCTCTGCCTGGCGATTGCCATCAGCCTGCTGACCGAGCATTTCACCTCCACCAGGCGCAAACCGGTGAAAGAAATCGCCGAAGCCACCCGCACCGGCACCGCCACTAACATCCTGGCGGGGTTTGCCACGGGTATGGAGAGCTCGGTCTGGGCGATTCTTCTGATTGCTCTGTCCATCTTCGTGTCAATTCTACTGGCTGGCACCCACGCTTCCATCTCTATGATACTCTATCTCATCTCCCTGGTGGGAATGGGCATGCTCACCACCACCGGGGTGATTATCGCTATGGACACTTTCGGACCGGTGGCGGACAACGCCAACGGCATAATTGAGATGTCCAAAGAGGGCGATGCCAAATCCACCAAAATCATCGGCAATCTGGACGCCGTAGGCAACACCACCAAAGCCATCACCAAGGGCTTTGCCATCGCCAGTGCGGTCATCGCCGCTACTTCCCTCTTCGGCTCCTATTTCACCGAAATCGGCAAGTCCGGCTCCACCATCAGCGCTGTGGATGTCGCCACTCCCGTGGTCTTCATCGGTCTTTTAATCGGCGGGGCGGTGCCCTTCCTGTTCAGCAGTTTCACCATCCGCGCCGTGGGGCGAACCGCCGGCAAAATCATCAACGAGGTGCGCCGACAGTTCCGGGAGATTAGAGGGCTGATGGAAGGCAAAGCCGAGCCGGACTACACCCGCTGTGTGGACATCTGCACCAGCTCCGCCCTGCGTGAGCTAGTCAGCCCGGGAATACTTGCCATCGTCACCCCCGTATTGGTCGGCTTCATCTTCAAGGAAGCGGCTCTGGGCGCTTATCTGGCGGGTGCTATTTTGGTGGGGCAGCTGCTGGCGGTATTTTTTGCCAACTCCGGTGGAGCCTGGGATAACGCCAAGAAATCCATAGAGGACGGTCTTTTTGGGGGCAAGGGAACCCCGGAACATAAATCGGCGGTGGTGGGGGACACTGTTGGCGACCCGTTTAAGGATACTGCCGGACCGGCGCTTAATCCGCTCATCAAGGTTATGAACCTGGTGGCGCTCATCATCGCTCCCATCGTGGTGCGTTACCGCGGCTGGGACTGGCGGCTGATTTTGCTGATGGCTTGCGGGGTCATTCTTCTTGGCTACGCCATATGGAAGAGTAAACGTTCCTCATTCCAGATAGCGGAGATAGCCGGGGAGAAAAAATCTAAAGCCAGGGTCAAAAGCAAAAAGTGAAAACTAATATTTTTGAGCAATTGGGGGGAATAAAATCCCCCCTTTTTGTTCTGCCAAAGCGATTGCAGGGTCTTGACACTTGGGAAGGTATGGGTTAGTATAAGTAACAGGGAGGTTGTTTGAGGTGACCGCAAGAAATGTAGCCTATGTTGGACGAGCCAAAGTGGCGGTGTTGAAGACTTCACCGGCGACGGTGCTGGACGATATTGCGCAAGCGATGGACCTTGCCGAGTATCAGAATTTCATAAAGCCGGAGGACTTGGTTCATCTGAAGATTAATATCTCCTGGCATCACTATTACCCCGCTTGCTCCACTACGCCCTGGCAGTTGGAAGGGGTTACCAGAAAGCTAATCGGCGACGGTTTTCTCCGCTCCAGACTGCGCTACACCCACAACCAAACGGTGGTGGTGGACCCCAAGCCAGCCAATGTCAACAACCACCTGGAATCGGTCTCCCTGAAATACGGCATTCCCTTTACTTATCTCTACGAGCCACCAATTAAATGGGAGGTCTATTGTCCAGAGGGGGAGACCCCGGCGCTAGACCAGACTTTTCCCAAGGGCACCAAGATTCCCAATGTCTTTCCCGGCACCGGCATCATTCACCTGCCCACGCTGAAGACCCATGTCTTCACCGAGATGACCGGGGCGATGAAGAACGCCTTCGGGGGGCTTCTCTCCGAGCGGAGGCACTGGACCCATTCCATCATCCACCGGACTTTAGTTGACCTGCTCACTATACAATACGAGATACACAAAGGCGTCTTTGCGGTGCTGGACGGAAGCATCGGCGGGGAGGGACCCGGTCCCCGGGCGATGCGCCCGCGTATCGCTAACTACATTCTCGCCTCCGGCGACCAGGTGGCAATAGACGCCGTCGCCGCCCATATAATGGGTATGAACCCCCTATCTCTGGACTTCATCCGCCTAGCCCACGAAAAAGGTCTGGGCGTGGGTGATTTCAGTAAAATAAAAGTGGTCGGGGAGGATATTTCAAGAGTTAATATGAACTTCCAGCACGGTAAGGACACCTTCGCCAGCCGGGGGCAGAAGCTGATATATCACGGCTGGCTGCATTATTTTGAGAAGCCCCTGTTGCGCACCCCTATCGTATCCTGGGCTTATCTTGCCTCCAAGCTCTACCACGACTGGTTCTGGTATCCGTTTATCGGCAAGGGAAGGGTGAAGGAGATATTGGAGACCGAGTGGGGAGAGCTTTTTGAGAGTTATAAGCTGATTAAGAGGGGGAAGCGATGAGGCTGGTGGCGAGCATTCTAATATTCTGCTTATCTACTGCTTTGACACCGTTGTTCAGCTCCGCCAAGGAGAGTAATGGCTATCCGGCGAAGTTGATAGCCGAGGAGGCGGTGATTGGGGGGGTCTCCTCGGCTGGGGGTTTTTTGCTGGGCATACCCGTCGGTAATCTGCTGTATAGGAAGACGCCGGAGCACGCCGGCGGGGGATTGATTGGGGGTATGGTGGGCTGGTCTTTGGGGGGTTCTTTGGGTGTCTATCTTGCTGGCGAATACATCGGCGACGACAGTAGAAACGATGCGCTCTCTCTGGGAGCGACGGTGGGCTCCGGGCTATTTATGCCGGCGCTGGGGCTGGTCTTCAAGGTGAAGTGGTTGATCACCTGGGGGACGCTATTTTCGCCGTTGGTGTCGCTGGTCACCTACAATTTGGTGAAGAAGCCGGCGCCACAGGCGGAGAGCTTGGGGAGGGTGAAGGAGCGGAAGATAGTGGTGCCGATAATGAGCTTTGTGTTTTGAGATAGGTTTTATAAGCACTGTAGCGGGTTTTGAAAAGGAGGTATATGGGCGAGGCAATAATCAGGATACATATAGAATCTCTTGAGGAAGGAGGATATCTGGCGACCAGCGACGATGTGCTTGCGTTAATAGCACAGGGCAGAACCATTGCTGAAACGCTGGAAATTGCCAAGGATGTGTGTAAAAAATTATATGAATCCTATGTTGAAAATGGAGAACAGGTTCCGACGCCGCTATTGGGCGCTAGTGAGGGGGATTTTGACACTATTATTGCGGTGGCGGTACAATGAGTCGGCTAGCGGGTTTCAGATATAAAGATGTTGTTGCCAAGCTGCGACAAGCTGGTTTCATATATGACCGGCAAGCAAAGGGTAGCCACGAAATCTGGCGTAACCTAAAAAGCGGTAGTAGGGTGGTTGTGCCGAACCACCCCGGTGATTTGCCGGAGGGGACGCTCAAAGCGATAATCAAAGCTATGGGTTTATCCACAGAGGAGTTTTTGGAGCTATGATTATTTGTCACTTCACCTGGATAGTTTAGGTCGAGTGGAGGAGTGGCAGATAGCGGTGACAATGATGACTATTGTGTTTTGAGATAAGGGGAATTTAGATGGAATATTTCTGAGAGCGGGGCATAGCCCCGCTCTTCTATTAGAAATTCTCCTGACAATCCTATCAAGTTATTCTTCAAATGACTCTATAGTTTAAGCAAAATTTTTAGTCGGTCTTCCACTGTCCTTAATGTATTGGGATTAACTCTTCCCAGTTTTTGGTCTAAGCGGTCCTTGGAGATAGTTCTAATTTGGTCACACATAATATAGCTAATCCTATCCAAACCTCCTTCTTTAGGTTTTATTTCAATATGTAATGGGATTCCTCTAAATGCTTTAGAAATTGGGAGGATGACTATCAAATCTGCTGCTGATGAGTTGAAAGAATCAACGGAGATTACCAAGACCGGTCTCAAACCAGACTGCTTGTGTCCTTTGGTTGGGTTCAGGTCAGCCAACCATATTTCACCCCTGGCCGGTTGAGCCATTAGGTGTCACTACTCCAAGCCGTCGTTAAGGGTGACATCCCATTCTTCTCGCTCGGCGAGCTCTTCGGCAAATGACTCCGGGTCGGACTTTAGACGAATATACGCCTGGTTGCATTCCTCCAGAAATTTGAGACGCCGATACTCTTCAACTGCGGTTTTCAATACCTTGGACATAGGTAATCCCATCTGTTTAGCCAGCGTTCGGATTGTCTCTTGAATATCCTTTGAAATTCTAACTGTGGGCATAAATCTCACTCCTTATCTGTTACTTATCAATTACCGCCTCTTCCCATCCTACTTATTATACAATATTGTTCACATAATTGTCAACATTTTTGTAGCGGAGATACACCTGAATTTTGCCGGATGATGAACCGCGCTTATTCAATAATATTTTGAATAGCGGGGCATAGCCCCGCTTTTTTTATTAATTCTCTTGATAACGCTGGTTGGCGCTACTTACCTGGTCTTTCGGCGGTTGTTGAAAAAATAGCCCCAGAGGAGTGGTCCGAAAAACTGGACGATGAGCACTAATATCCACAGCCGACCCTTCCATATCTGGTAGTCGGAAATTAGAACTTTCCAGGGGTTGTCTAGAAGCAGAAACCGGAGGACGAACTCAAAGAATATGGAGAGAAGTAGCCATATGGCTCCGCAGGTTAGGGCATTCTGACGCCAGTATTCTCCCTTGCTGCGCAGGGCATAGATGCCGGAGAAAATGGCAATGACCATAATAGCGACTACGACTTTATAGATGTGGGCGGGATATTCTCCAACTTGGGGCATGATGAAGGTATTGGCAAGAAAACCGCTGAAAAAAATTAGCAGGGCGGTAAGTAACCATAGAATTAATATCAGACCGTATTTCATCAGCTAGACCTCTGAACGACAGAGAGGAGATGTAGCGGTTACTGCTTTTTTCGTCTACGGGGTTTTGCCGTTTGTTTGCCGGGTTTTGTAGCCTTCCTTTTGCTCTTTCTATTGAAGATTATCAGTGAAAATCCTAGCAGGACCAGTAGATAGAAAATTCCTACGAAGAAGGAATACCACTCCGCCTGCGGCGGAGCTATTCCGTTCATATATTCGTCTGCCAGATTCTGAATGTCCCCAAAAGGAGGAGTTAGCGCGTAGAGAACCTGCATAAGTATTTTGACCACCACATTTTTCGGGAGGACGATAATCATCTCCTTGACCGACTCTATCCCCAGAATAAAGCTCAATATATAGGCGAAGATGACCAGCAGAGCCGAGAAGGTGCGATTGATGAATATACTCAGAAAAGAGGTCAGGGAGACCGCTAAGCCCAGTTCCACCGCCACGATAGAAAGTCCCGACCAGAGCTGGAGGTCCAGGTATTCCAGGCGGATAGCGAAGATGAGTATAGCCAGGACTGCCAGGATGAGAGCGGCGAATATAGTAGCCGAGAGAGTGCCCAAAAAACGACCGATCAGGTATTGGTGGGGGGTGATAACCTTGACCGAGGAAGGATTCTTCAGGTGGTCAGCGGGTTTGGCAATGTAGGAGTCCATAGCCAAAATTATTCCCACCACCATCCCAAATAGCGCCACCAGGTGCAGAGAGGTGGAGCGGGCGACCGCAGCTACTTGATTACTGTCTATATCGTAGAGATTAGAAGAGGCGTTGGGGGAATAGAAAAAAGCGGAGAGAATCAGGAAACCTATCCCTAATAATAAGAAGAGATAGATAACCTTTCGCTTTACGCATTCAACTGCGGTGTGAACGATTAACCCCCAAAGGGCACGCACAAAAATCACCTTTCCGAGACGGATCTGCCGGCTCGCGGTTTTTGGGCTCGGCTTTTTTGTGTCCTCTTTTTCATTTCCGAGGAGTCCTGAATCAGAGCGGTCAACTCCTCATAATATTTCTCAATGTAGGCGGAGAGCATATTTAGGGCGTCGGAGAAATTAGTGCCGGTGAGGTCTTCTGTCGGCAGTTCAATATTTAACGAGATAGTTCCGTCCTCCTCCAGAACAAATTTTGCCAGGTTCATCTCAAAATTTTTCCGCAGGAGATATTGGTATAGTTTTAGCAATTGGTCCTTACCTGCTTTGATAGATAATGGCATCTGGCAAAAAACCCAATGTTTGCTCAGGGTTATGAAAATTCTAAAGCTGGCGGAGTTGGTCTTAATGCCGGTCTGCCAGACTCTTTGACCCTCAACGCGTTTATAGGGCCAGCCGTCTGCCTTCAGATAGTCCTCTAGAGTTGCTGGTTGCAATTAACCCTCACTGATGATTGGGGGGGAGTTTTGACCCGGATTATGCTCAACGCTCGTCTATTCACTATATCAAATCAGCCCCAAAATACCACCGAAAAATGAAATATCCGGGGGCACAAACCCCCGGATATTTGTTAATCTTCGTTCAGCACATTAAAAACCGATGCCCAGAGTGACCTGATGGGTATTGCCCAGCTCGCTCTCCTTAATAGTTGTGTAAGCGTAGTCCAAACGCAGACCAATCCGACCAAAACTGTGCTTAAAACCTAAACCGGTGCAGAAGCCGGCGATGTCCGTGTTAGCTTTGTAACCCACGCGGGCAATAATTACCCCCATAATAGAAACCTCTTCGCCAAAATTATATTGAAATTCATTGTCTACGGGTTTGACCAGGTCAAAGGCGGTGACCACAGCAAACTTCCCGCTTGCCAAAGGTAGGGTATAAGCCAGACCGCTGCGAATGTTCACGGGCAATTTAGCGCTCTGGTCGGCAAGTTTGAGTTCACTGCCCAGGTTGGCAGCGGAGAAACCGAGAGATAGACCTTTTAGCGGAGTTTCGTATTGTAACCCCAGGTCCATTGCCACCGCACCTCCGCTCTCTACATCCACCTTCTGGACAACATACTTGAAATTTGCGCCTATACGAAAGCTGGAGTATAGACTACGAGCATAGGAAAGATAGACAGCCATGTCTCGGGCGCCGAATATTACTGTGGGATTACCCTGCGGGTCGTAACCCTGAATATCACCATAGTTCAAATAGCTCAAGCCAAAACCGAAGGCGCCGAGTTTTCCCAGGTTGTAGCCCAGACCAACAAAATTGTAGCGGATGTCACTCAACCATTCGTTATCGGTGAAAGTAAGGTCACCCCGGGCTATCTTAGCCAAACCGGCTGGATTCCAGTAGATTGAGCTGGAATCGTCCACCAGGGCTACCTGAGCATCGCCCATACCAAAGGCGCGAGCGCTGATGCCTATCTTCAAAAATGGTGCCGCACATGTTCCCGTCTGGCTGTTAATGGAATGTGCAGTCGTCGCCAGCAGAGCCAGCATTCCCAAACTCAATCCTATAATGGTCGCGGTTTTCATCTAATCCCCCTTTAACCATGAGCGGTATCATTGTAACTCTAATTTCCGCTTTTGGCAATAGTTTTTAATAATGCGGGTGCTTAGTGCACTAAGTAGGGGCTTAGCGCGCTATGTAGGGGCTTGGTGCACCAAGCCCCTACGCAAACCTCTCCATATGTACTGGATAGGGTAGAAATGCCCGCTTAATAATACTTGATTTGTCTTCTTTTTGAATTTATCATTATATATATTGAGGTGATAAATGCTCATAGCCAGGATTAAGTTGTTGATAGCTCTCTTGCTGGTAGCATCTCTCTCAGCGTGTTCCCTGTCCCCCAAAGCCAAAATGGAACGGCTGAAGAAGGACTGCACGGTAGATGTCCGGGACATCCGCGTGGAGTCGGTCAACCTTTTTGATATGCAGTTTGCCATAGACCTGGTGATAATGAATCCTACCAATGAGAGTCTGACCTCCAAAAGCATCGCCTACACCATCTCGCTGAATCAGGTCAAGGTGGGCTACGGGGCGATAGACCAGCAGGTGGAGCTGGTCAAGATGGGGGAGACCAGGCTCACCGTGCCGGTGAATATCTCTTTTCTATCCTTAACCGGAGGGGCTGGGAAGATTCTTACCGAGCGTAAAGCAGATTGTAAAGTTGAAGGAAATGTGGTCATTAATTATCTTTTTCTGGATTTTGCATTGCCCTTTAAGGTAGAAAAAATAATAAATCTAAAATAACTAGGGGTGTGGAGATAGAAAATAATCGGACCAGTAGATTAGGTGAGGGAGTCTTCCGCTATCGTTCCTTTACTCCCATTCCCTTAATCATTCTCATTCTGCTCTTCGCCCACCCCACTCTGGGAAGCATCATCATCGGCTATCCCCTGGTGGTAGCCGGCGAGCTTATTCGCTTCTGGTCTGCCGGTTACATCGGCGGTATCTCCCGCACCAACCGGGTGACCGGGGGCAGATTAGTTACCGCCGGACCCTACAATTATCTGCGCAATCCTCTATATGTGGGCAATCTTTTCATCGCCTCAGGCGAAACCATCGCCTCCGCTTCCCTCTTTCCGGTTATGCTCGCCCTGACACTGATTCTCTTCATCGTTCAATATGCTCTAATCATCCCTGTGGAGGAGAAGAAGCTCTCCGCCGAGTTCCCCGATTATGACAACTATCGCCGGAAAGTGCCTGCTGTCATCCCCCGGCTCACCCCCTACGGCGGAGAGGGAACTGCGACCTTTTTAGGGGGGCTGCGCTCGGAACGGGCGACTTTAATTTTGCGGGTCGCAATTCTTGTGGCGATATTAGGCTTGGGGTTCTGGCGGGGCGATTTGAGCAGTCTGGAATTCAAGACCATATTCTGATGAATTTTGAAAGGAATGTATGCCTGAAATTTTTGAGGGAAAAGCTTGGGTCTGCGGCGACGACATTGACACCGACCAAATTTACCACGGGCAGTATCTACCCCTGACCGACCCGAAAGAGATGGCTAAGCACGCTATGGAATATGTGCCCGGCTTGGAGGATTTCGTCAAGAAGGTCCAGCCCGGCGATATGGTGGTGGCGGGCAAGAACTTCGGCTGTGGCTCCAGCCGGGAGCATGCGGTAATCTGCCTTGCCGAGAATGGCGTAGCCTGCGTGGTAGCCCACTCCTTTGCCCGCATCTTTTACCGCAATGCGGTCAACCTGGGCTTTCCGGTGCTGGAGTGTCCCGGTGTGAAGGAGATATTTGAAAATGGCGACCCGATTAGGGTCAATCCGGCAACCGGTGAGGTGGAGAATACCAAGACTGGGAAAAAGTTGAAGGGCAGACCTATCTCCGGTCTGGAGGAGGAGATTGCCGGCGCCGGGGGATTGCTGAAGTATTTAGCGAAGAAGAATCATGATGGGTAATGTATAAGCCTTTGTATTATAAGGGGTTGCTGGTGGTTTTTGTCGTCTTTGTGGTCTTTCTTTACTGTGAGTCCACTCGCTTAAATAGATAAAATCTCTCGTCCGGACTTTTATCCATGAGCATATAATCAGCATCTATACTCAATTTGGTGACGAACCGCATGGCATCTACTCTACTAAACCTTCCACCGAGACCGGTGTCTATGAAGACATATTCCGCGCCATAACCTTCCGGTAGCATAAAAATTTCCTCCCGGGGAGGAACATGGGGAATGACATATTCCGAGGTGGCAAGAGAAGCGTCCTTGGGTATCAAAGAAAGAATCCGATAAGCATCCCCAATTCCCGGGTCGTTTTTGACCAAATTGAGATGACCGAAATTGACAACCATAATTCCCAAAGTAAAAACGGTCATAACTAGCTTACCGTTAAATTTATGGCGGGAAAGCCATCGCGATAAATTTCTAATCCCGTAAACTGCGGCAACGGCAAACAGAGCGGCAATCGGCGCTCCGGTATAATAAGCAAACTCATTTTGCAGAACCGAAGCGCTGGTGCTATTCATAATCCACTGCGGAATTATTATCAAAACCCAGGGAGACAACAAGGGAGCACAAAAAAAGAAGAGCAATAATTTTAATATCCCTGGATTAGCCAGTATAACTGCTAACTGCAGAGGATGGGTGAAAAACCAAACGACAATCTGCCAATAAGAATCTCCATATTGCCCCCATCGGGATATAAGCAGATTGGTGGGTCCGTATCCCTCACTTCCGCACGCAGGCATTAGCACGTATATCACCAGAAACCAAGCGGCTAAGGAGACCAAAATTCCCAGCAGTCCTATCCTCCACCACCGGCGATAGCAGATAGCGCCGATGCTCAACACCACGGCATAAACAGCCGCATCTTCCTTGACGGTAAGCAAAGCAAACAGAGCGAACAGGAACATTCCCGGTCGCTTTTTCTCCAGTGCCAGAACCGTCAATAGTATTAAAGGCGGATAAACCGCCTCCGGATGCAAGTCGCACTGCAGAATTGTCCCGAATGCGGACATAGTGGTCAAACCCAGAGCAAAAACCGCAGCACAGAGACCGTCATTCCAGACGCTTTTCGCCAGGTAGTATCCGGGAATGAATGTCGCCGCCAGAAGAATCGCCTGCCAGGAAATGAGGGTATATGCCGAAGGCAATATCGCGTAAAAAGGGAGTGCGGTGAGCAGAACCGGCGAGAAGTGTTCTCCCAGAAAACACTTGTGTAAAAAAGGAGTATACATAAAAGCGGATTTCAGAGTATTGAATAGAGCATATTCGTATATAGAAAAGTCCAGAGCCGGGTCTCGGAAAGCAAGATGATAATGCACTTTAGCGGCGACGAATACCACAGCCAAAATTATGAACATAAATATGGGGAAAAAGCGATTTTTAGCGATATCCATAGACAAGCGGCTGAATCGGTCATTGAAAAATTTATCGCCGAGCAGATAACGCAAGGAAAACACGATAGCAAGAAACAAGCACAGACGGCGGAAATTCATCAAGCCGATTTGCACCGGTCCCACATCTAGCCGGTAGCCACCTTTTATTAGCACCGAGATTATCGCCGCTAGAATGACCACGAGTGCCACATCCAACAACCATTTTACCGTCATCATCGCGAATCGGATTGCGCGTTTATTTTTCAGGCATATGCCGGTTGTTCTTATATAAGAGATGATGCTCATGTTTTCTTCTTCATTAAAAGAGAGATAAAATTATGGTGGTGGTCACATTAAGGGCTGGGCTCGTCTTCCTCTATTACAGTCTCTTTGATATGGGCGCAGGTGGTGTAGTGTAAGCTGGGCATAAGCGACTGGTCAAAGGTATTGGTTGAGGGTTCGTAATGCAGATATTTGATAAATTGTGATTTGGGGTAGCTTTTGCTCCATTGGGGGTGTAAAAAACATAGTGGTCTCCCCCGCAGAGCTGGAGGAGACCAGCAGAATAAGCAATATTACCATCTGAACGGCTTTGTTCATAGCCATTAGATTATAACATACAATTACTTAAACTACACCCCTCACTCCACCCTAGCCCAAGACCTTCTTTTTTGCTGTGCTTGGCGAACTGCCCCCCCCCCTCTACTCAAACTCCAACTGGGGGCAGAGACGGTTCCAGTCATTTTTGGTTTTGGGCGGGGTGATGCTGGAGGAGGTGCCGCTCACCGGAGGATATTGCGCCTTTATGTTACCTAAAGATGTGGGCTGGACATCCTCATCGCTCCACACCCAGTGGCAGACATAGCCGTCTTCTCCGCCAGCCCAGATGGAGTGGGGTGAGGTGGCGTGGACCGAGTAAAGGGGGACAGGTGCACTAGTCCCTGTAAGACCATCGTCGTAATGGTAAACAATAATACCCCCTTCATAACAGGCATTTACAATATATTCATCGTTTATTGCGTAATCAGCAGTATGGTTAAGGTGATAGTAATATATGTGCCAATTTCCATTGTAGTAAATCATAGCTTCCCAATACCCATCCATAGCCCCGTAGTTGGGATTGGCGAAGTCGGAGCAGGTTCGGGCATAGACCGTAGGTGAGTCGTAGGCATGCCATTCTCCGTCGTAAAAATGAGCCATTGTTCCCCCATCCCCTCCTGCCCAACCGTCATCAGATGCCCCGAAACCGAGACAGTTAATATATAGGTCCTCAAAACCGGGGGGTTCTTCATAAGTAGTCCAGCTTACACCGTCCCAATGGTGCAAATCCTGCAGATATTTTCCGTCCTTTACGTCTCCGCCGATAACCCATATGTCGTCAGGTGCCAGTACTTTCATATCGTTTACTCCGGATGGAGGAAGAGGTTCAAAGGGATTACTCCAGTCAACACCATCAAAAACATAGATCTCAGAGAAACCATATGCATATATGTGAGTGGAATCATAGTATTCCACTCCATTGAATTGACCGCCAAAGTTTATAGCTAGAGACCAGGTTTCACCATCCCAATGATATATCTCGCCATATCTCATCAGCGCAAAACCATCTGTATCTGAAATCATGGCAATTCCCATAATATCCTTCCCATATCCTTGGCCCGGCAAATCCCAGCTCTCAAAGGTATCGGCGATGACGGGTGCAGCAGATAACACTAAAATGCCTATGCTCAACAATATGCTTTTCATCTCTAATCACTCCTCTCCCTTGGAGGGTTCAGCAGGATAAAGGCCATTAAGCGGATAACGGTCATAGACATAGACCTACCCCTCACCACCAATGTAGTCGTTCAATAACTTCCCCCTACTTTTCATACTCCGGCTGGGGGCAGAGACGGTTCCAGTCATTTTTGGTTTTGGGCGGGGTGATGCTGGAGGAGGTGCCGCTCACCGGAGGAAACTGCGCCTTTATGTTACCTAAAGATGTGGGCTGGACATCCTCATCGCTCCACACCCAGTGGCAGACATAGCCGTCCGCTCCGCCAGCCCAGATGGAGTGTGGCGAGGTGGCGTGGACCGAGTATAGGGGAACTCCGGTGCCATAACCACGAATTTGGTCAAAATCCCTGAAGACCGCTATCATAGCATCTTCACAGACATTGACAATGTATTCGTCATTTATGGCGTAATCGGCAGTAAAATCAAAATAAAAGAAATATTCATACCAATTTCCATCATAATAAATCATTGAAGTATTATACCCATCCATAGCCCCGTAGTTGGGATTGGCGAAGTCGGAGCAGGTTCGGGCGTAGACCGTCGGCGAGTCATAGGCATACCAGGAACCATTATAAAAATGAGCCATTCTACCCTCACTCCCTCCCGCCCAGCCATCGTCAGATGCGCCAAAACCCAGACAGTATAAATGACGGTCCTCAAAACCGGGCGGTTCTTCATAGGTAGTCCAGGAAGTGCCGTCCCAATAATGCGTATCTTGTAAATATTTTCCATCTTTTACATCCCCCCCCCAAACCCATATACTCTGTGGATTGACCACAGCCATATCCCCAATGCCGGAAGGAGGAAAAGGTGTAAAATCGTTCCAGCTTACTCCATCAAATATAACCAAACATGCAAATCCGTAAGCGTATATATGAGTTGAGTCATAATACTCCATTCCCCGGTATACTCCATTGAGGTCTCTAATCTGACTCCATTCATTTCCATCCCAATGAAATATTTTTCCATAACGCATTATGGCAAAACCATCTGAATCCGAAATCATGGCTATGCCCATTATCTCTGTCCCATATCCTTGGCCGGGCAAATCCCAGCTCTCAAAGGTATCGGCGATGGCCGGTGCAAAAGATAGAATTAGAATGCTCATGCTCAACAATATGCTTTTCATCTCTAATCACTCCTCTCCTTTGGAGGGTTCAACAGGATAGAGGTCATTAAGCGGATAATAACCCGTCCACCGTTTTGCGTCCAGATGTCCGATTTTCAGATAGGGCATAAGCGCATTGTGCACCCACCATCTATGGGGATAATTGATGGACCACAGCCAGTCCATAATCGCTGCCGGATAGCTGTAAGTATAACCATACAAGTTGACCCCGGGGCAGTCTTTATGCTGACAATAATGGTCATAGACCTGATGCGACCAGCTATAATTGTTTTCCAGGATGAAGGATTCAATATCTTCCCCGCGCATATAGCCCTCCAGAATGTAGGTATTGCCGGGTTGAATGTCGTTCTTTACATCCTGAAGAACAAAATTGTTTTTATATTCGGGAGGGGGATAATGCGGACGGTAGAGCTGGCAGGAGGCATTTCCGGAGAATTTTATCTGCGTATCTCTGATTATCTGGTCGTAGGGATTGAAAGGATTAGGTTTTTCTTCCCAACCGGCAAAGACATCGTCACCACCGTTGCCGGCTATTTCAAAGCCGGGATTATCCAGCAGGTTGTCACCGGGATTGCTCGTTTCATACAATTTCATCTGGTCAAACCAGACCGAGCCGCAGAGGTAATCGGAGATGCGGCAAGTGACATAAGCGGCTGTTATGTCTTCCTGTTGAATATATTCCGGAACAGTTAGAATCGTTGAATATGCCTCACCATCCTGATACCAACTGCCCTTATCTGTAATTATTGGGGTAAATTTGGATTCTATTTCCTTTTGCAAGCCCTGAGCATCAAGGTATCTAACCACCAGATTCGCCGTCGCCTGCCCGCCAAGGTTGTTATATGTGCACCCCAGGGTGGCAAAGCCCTTATCCAGTTTCCAGTCCAATATGTCGCCGATGTAGTCGCGGGCATAGATGGGTTCCCTCGGGTCTGGTCCCGGCTGATAGTCCGCTATCCAGGTCTTGCCGGTCCAGTCGTTCATCACCACATCCTGATGTCCTTCATCTTTGAGCAGGTCGCAGGCCTGCCAGGTCTTTCCCTGGGGAATCCCTCCGGACCACTCGTCCACCCCGCCCATATCACAGGGACGGGATATATTCTTAAAATGCCCCGGAGCATCTGCTGTGTTGGTACTGCAGAAAAACTCCCCGCGGTGCTTCTGGTTGAACAGGTCCCCCCACAGAATGACCTGCGGCGGATTGGTGCGGTCTTTGATGATGTCTATCAGTTTGTCGGTGTCGGTTGCCAGAAGCCGGGAGGGCATATCGTCGGTATCGTCTCCCAGAAGGTTCTCCTCAAAGCTAGTGCCTCTATCCCTTTCGTCGGTATGATATTGCATCACCTCGTCGTGACCGAGATGGATGTATTGGGGGTTAAGCCGGTCAATGGTGGTGTCAATAACATTTTCCATAAAATCGTAGAGACCGTTCTCGCCGCTGCAGTATGCCACCCCGCCGATTACATCGCATTGTTCCGGCCAGATGGCGTTGTAGGATACATAGACAGCATCTGTAATTGGAATGCTGCCGGTAGGAACCCGATGAATTGTCGCTATGGAAGGGTCTTGATCTAGATCAAATCCGCCATAGTATTTCCCAGCAGGGTCCCTATAATCATTCAAACTAAAGAATGGTTGTTTGTTGAAGGTGACATACCAATCTTTGTCTGTCCCTCGCTCGTACATATTACCTTCAGCGTCATACAGCTTTATTTCCATTCCAGGTTTATCAATCACATTTGAATTACTAAGTATATATATATTATCAATAAATACTCCATCTTCCTTGACATCCGGATAGGGGTCATCCGCTCCCTCGGGTCTCTCCTCCACCCCGCCAATCCACATACACTCGGCAAACTCCGGATGCCAGTAGAGGATGTGCGCGCTGTGTCCCCCGCTCTGTAAAACGGGTATTGGCTCTATGTGATGCTGGCGGCAGCAGGCAAACAGGTCCTCCATCCTCTGCCAGTATTGGTCGTAGTTTTCTGCAGTCCCACCACGAATATTTGCCTGGTAGTAGTAGACCCCGGTCTCTATATACATTTTGTTCGCCTTCAAAGCGGAAAAGAAGGCGATATCCCGCTCGTTCTGCTGGAAATACTCTTCCCCGTTGTTGTCGGGGTCAAAGTAGTAGGTCAATACTTCCCCGGGGTCGCCGCCGGTCTCGTTGTCCCAGGTGATGTCCATATACCACTCGCCGCGCCAGGGGAGGTCCGGGTAGTCGTAGGCGTATAGCGCCGGAGCCTGCACCCTATTCGCCCGGTAGATTATTCCACCAGGCTCCTCTATTAACGTCTGGCTCTCAAAAGTAATCTCCAGGGTCTGCAGAAGGGTCTGCATTCCGTAATAGCTTCCCGCACCCTTAGTTACTCCTTCGCCACTGTAGTCATTTCCGGCGATGAGGATGACATCCTCGGATATCTCCATCAGGTAACCTTCGGGGTTGAAGTCCTGGGGCAGCACTACGCCCCGTTTAGCCAGCTCATTCTGGAAGAGGTGGTGCTGGGAGAGGTCCCGGGTCGGGTCGCCGATGACGATACAGGGCTTGAGCAGTTGGGTAGCGCTCAGGGAGGCGTTAAGGCAGATGGTGTTGCTGGACTCAATGGGATATTGGTAGATATTATCTTCATCACCGGATTCGGAGCACTGATAGAAGGCGCGGTTTATCTCCTGGCGGAGGTAATCGGCGGAGAACCAATACGGGTCGCTTTGCGGGGGATTGGTGGGGTCAATTCCCTGCGTATAATAGATGGTGACAATATTTAATGGTAGCAGACCATCACCCTCCTGAAAAATGACCAGCGAATTGCTTTCGTTGCCCCGGTATTCCACCGCCTGCGGCTGGGGCACCACGGTAGCTACATCCTCGGTCGGCTCCAGCTCCACTAGGTTCACATCGTCAAAGTAGGCGGTTCCGCTGGCTGCGTGCAGACGACAGCGCAGGTAGTAAATAGTATTAAAAGTATCTATATCGTCGTGTTCGGCGGCAAAGAAATCCAGGGGGATGGAGAAGACCAGGGAGAATTCATTCCAATCGTTGTCCTCAGTCAAGCATTCCGAGCGGGCTAGCAAAACCGTGCCGTCTGGTGTCCCGGTATCAGCAAAAAGCTCCACAAAGGCGCCGTTGGCAGGGACATCCGGATGTCCAGATATTGGATTAGGCGTAACACTTTCGGTCTTTATCCAACCGGTAAGCCGATAGGTTCCGCCCTCGTGCAGACACATCTCGTCAATACTGGAATCGTCTTGTAGCAGACCCAGGGTTTGCGAAAGGACGGTGTCATATGTATCAGAAGAGTTATATATCTTTCCGCAGGGGCTACTGTGGTGACCGTGAGTAAGGTCAATCCCTGCGGTGCCACTGCCGGAGATGTTCTCCTTTTTCCATACAGCCAATTCCGGGGGGGGCGTCGTTCCCCAGTTTTTGAACTCCACATTCTGGACGTAGTTGGGGCGCAGGGTGAGCCAGTCAAACCAGGCTTTACCGCTCTTTGCCGAGACCAGAGCTTTCACCGACAGGGGAATTGAGGGGCTGGTTCCCGTTGGTTTATCAAAGACCCCCTGAATTTCGGTCCATCCGTTGGAAAGAGCATAATTCTGGCTGCTCCAGGTGAATCCGCCGTAATTGACCTGGCAGTAGGCACCCAGAGCGGAGGGGGTGCCGGAGGTGTCCAGGTTCTCGGTGCGAATGAAGCCGGAGAAGGCGTAGGTGCGGTATTGCAGAGGGACGGTCAGCGATTGGGTGAGAGAGGCTGTGCGGTTAATTACTCCGTTTCCAAAATCAAACTTTGCCGATTTGGAGCCGAGCACTAGATTATCCGCGTCTGCGGTGATGGTAACGCCAATTGGCGTCAACTTCAGCCAATTATCAAAGTTGTTATTGTCGTAGGACTCAAAGCTGGGATTCTTGATATTTGGTATCTGCGCGGTATCCTGAGAGATCAGGGCATCTCGGGGTATGAGCTGGACGGAGTCAATCCAGGCTTCACCCTCAGCTTCAAATAACCCTATCCGGATAGTTATCGCATCGCCAAACCCATCCAGCGCAACACTGTCAAAGGGCACAATCAGCTTGGTCCAGTTATGGTCATCAACAATAATGTTTGAGCTGTATTCCTTATGGGTGTCTGGATTTTTTGTGTCGGTCATTACCCTGGCTTCTATGCCACCGGTGCCTGTGGAGCTCACCCCCTTGGTCTTGACAAAGGCGATTAGGTAGCAAGGTTGATTGGCAAAATCAAGCCCGGTGTTAGAATCAATTCTCTGTTCCAGGTAAGCGTCCCCAACACTAGTGTCTTTAGTTATGTGAGCGCTGGCGGTATAATGCAGGCTATAAGATATATCCTGCTCCACCTCTCCCTCAGAACCCAAAAGAGTCCAGCCATTAAATAGGTGGGCATCTTCATTATACAACTCAAATGAGAAGTTGGTTATGGGCCACCACGCATCGCCCGTCCAGTATTCGGCAAGTACGGTGCAGGGGAGGAGAAGTAATAACACCGACATCACTGTTAAAATTGATTTTATATCCTTATCTCCTTGATAATTGTCTAAAATATTTTCTTACCACATAATTATAATATATATTTGAAAAAATATATTCAGAAGAATATCGGCGAGTTAATAATCAGCCTATTCATCTTGAAGTTAGCCATCTGCTGGGCGAAGAGATAGAGATTCACCGTGGGGTCATTACGACATTCCTGGTCGTAGCCCATAATCTTCTGTATGTCAAAGTCGGGGACCAGCATATCCGGGGAGTCGTGCCAGAGGGAGCTGGGCGGTGTATAAAACATAGTCTCCCCCGCAGAGCTGG
>Ga0315294_10000099_pt1 | contig 86787 bp, 68 predicted proteins | sample YL17G13_40_MG_FD_203626 | JGI IMG/M metagenome (GOLD analysis project Ga0315294, IMG submission 203626) | Sediment microbial communities from Yellowstone Lake, YNP, Wyoming, USA - YL17G13_40 | ecosystem: Environmental > Aquatic > Freshwater > Lake > Sediment | place: USA: Wyoming | collected... | reverse complement strand
TCGCCCTTGCGCTGCAGGGCCACCGCCAGGTTGTGGTGGGCGGCGGCGTTGTCGGGCGCCGACTTGATGGCCGCCCGGTAGCCGGTGATGGCGGCGGGCAGGTCGCTGCGGGTGAGGTGCACGTTGGCCAGGTTGTAGCTGGCGTCGGCAAAGCCGGGGCGCAGGGCCAGGGCCTTCTGGTAGCAGGTAATGGCCTCGTCTGCCTGTCCCTGGGCCAGGCGCACGTTGCCCAGGTTGTTCCATACCTCGGCCGCCTGGGGGTCAAGCTCGGCGGCCCGGCCCAGGGCCTGCTGGGCCTGGTCCAGCCGGCCCAGGCGCAGGTAGGTGGTGCCCAGCCAGGCCCAGGTCGCACTCTCCCGGGGCATGGCCTGGGAGGCCTTTTCAAAGCTGGCGGCCGCCGCCGTAAAGTCGCCCTTGTTGAAGGCGGCCACCCCCTCGTCAAAGGGCGCCGCCGCCGCCAGCGTGCCGGAGAACAGGACCAACAGCAGGATCAGTGCAATGCGGGCATACATGAGCACTCCTTCGCCTGGTTGGTAAATGGGGCCGGTCAAGCACAAAGTATAGCACAGCGCTCTGCGGCTTAGCAAGGAGCGCCGCCGCCCTGCGGCCAGGCGAGCACGCGGCCTGTGGTATAATGCCGCCGGGGAAGGGATGAAGGCCTGGCTGCAGCGCGCTTACGAGGCAGGGCGCCGCCGCCGCGACCCGATCTTGGTGGCGGTGCTGCTGCTGTGCGCCCTGGCTTTTATGCTGCCCAACCTGGAGCCCGCCCCCATCACCACCCTGGACTGCCTGGGCTACTTCCACTACCTGCCCGCGCTCTTTGCCGGCCGGCCCTTTGACCTGAGCCCGGCCCATAACCCGGTCAACCACGCGCCCTACTGGGAGCACCACTACCAGGAGTGGATCCAGACCAAGCTGCTGCACGTATTTGGCATCGGGCCCGCCCTGAGCTGGCTGCCCTGGTACGCGGGAGCCCGCCTGGCGGCTCCTGCCCATCCCACGGGCTATGAGCCTATCTTCTGGTATGCCTGTGCCGCCGGCACCGTGGTGATCACCCTGGTGGGGCTGGCCTTTCTCTACCTCGCCCTGCGCTTGCTGCTGCCGGCCTGGGCGGCCTGGCTGGCCAGCGCCAGCGCGCTCTTTGCCTCGCCGCTGGTCTGCTACGCCTCCAACCTGCCCTTCACTAGCCACCCCCTCACCTTTTGCCTGGTGAGCATCCTGCTCTGGCTGGTGCTGGCCCCGCTGCGGGGGCGGGCGCCGTCCTGGGTGCTAATGGGCCTGGTGTGCGGGTGGCTGGTGGACAGCCGGCCCCAGACCATCTGCTATGCCCTGCTGCCCTTGCTGGTGTTGCGGCCCGGCCGGCGCCAGCTTGCCATCTTTGCCGGCACCCTGGCCCTGGTGTTTTTGCCGCAGATGGTTTACTGGCGCCTGGTGTTCGGCTCCTGGCTGATCCTGCCTCAGGCGGCCGCCAACCCCAGCTTCTTCCGGGCCCCGGCCTTGGGGCCGGTGCTGTTTTCGCCCCTGCATGGGCTGTTCTGGTGGCATCCGCTGCTGCTGGTGGGGGTGGCGGGGCTGGCGGCGGCCTTGGGGTGGTCCCGATTTCGCCGGCTGGCGGGGGCGGGCTTGCTCATCTTTGCCTCCCAGGTGATGCTGAATGCCATGCCCTACGACTGGTGGGCCGGTTGGAGCTTCGGTGGTCGCTGCTTCTGCGACTCCCTGCCCCTGCTGGCGGTGGGGTTGGGGTTCGCCTATGCCCGGGTGCCGGTGCTGGCCCTGGCGGCCCTGGCGGCCATCTGGTGGAACCTGGGGCTGTTTTGGCAGTTCGTCAATCTGATGAACGTTAACGACGCCCTCACCGCCCGCCTGGCCGCCGAGACCTTCCGCAACCTGCTGCTGCTTACCCGGGCCGCCGAACACCAAGTCGCTGTCTGGTGCCTGGCCGGGCTGCCCTTCCTGCTGCCCCTGGTGGTGGTGCCGGCGGCCTCCCTGCTGGCACTGCGGGGCCTGCGCTGCCTCTCCCGCCGGGCCGGGGTAGAGGAATAGGGAAGGGCCTGAGCAGGGGCGCATGGATATGCGCCCGGTGTCCGCTCGAGGTGACAGAGGGAGGGGACGGGCGGGGGGCGAAGAGGGGGAGGGCCCGGCTGGGCCAGGTGAGGCGCATGACCCCCAAGGAAATCGTCCGCCGCGCCATCGAGCGCACCGATCCCCCCCGGCTGCCCATCAGCTACTGCAACCGGGACCTTGAGCACTCCGACACCATCTCGCTGACCTATGCCCCGGCCGCCGACTTTGCCCCGGCGATGCCGACGCAGACCGAGTGGGGCTATGCCTGGCAGCGGCTGGACGATACCATGGGCCAGCCCCACCGGCGCCCCCTGGCCGACCCCGCCCGCCTGGCCGACTATGTGCCCCCCGACCCCCGTGCCCCCGGCCGCCTGCAGCAGGTGCCGGCGGCCATCGCTGGGCATGCCGATCGCTTCATCAAGTTTAGCCTGGGCATCACCGGCTTCAACCAGGCCACCTTCCTGCGCGGGTTCGAGGACTTCCTGGTAGACCTGCACGCTGACCCGGCGCGGGCGGAGCGGGTGCTGGAGATGGTGTTTGGCTTCGAGAACGCCCTGATCGAGCAGGCGGCGGGCCTGGCGGTGGAGGCGGTGGCCTTCGCCGATGACTGGGGCACGCAGCGGGGACTGATCATCGCCCCGGCGCTCTGGCGGCGCCTGTTCCGGCCCCGCTACGCCGACCAGTTTGCCCGGGTGCACGCTGCCGGCAAGCAGGTGTGGTTTCACACCTGCGGCAACGTCTGGGACATCCTGGAGGACCTGGTGGAGATCGGGGTGGACGTGCTGGAGCTGCTGCAGCCGGAGATCTTTGGCGTGGAGCGGCTGGCGGCACGCTTTGGCGGGCGGGTGTGCTTCTGCTGCGCCGTGGACCACCAGCGGCTGGCGATTGGCGGCAGCCGGGAGGAGATCTTCGCTTATGCCCGGCGGCTGCGCGACCGCCTGGGGTCAGCGCACGGCGGCTTTATCGCCTACATCGAGGACTACGCCTGCCTGGGCATGGACGAGCAGCACTACCAGTGGATCCGCCAGGCGTTCCACGGGCTGCATCCGCCCGCTTAGGGTGCCCGCCAGCTCGGCCCAAAGGGGGTGCGGCCGGCGGCCACCAGGCGCAGGGTCACCTCTGCCGTCCCCTCGGGCAGCTCCAGGGTGAAGGTGGCGTCGCGGTAGCGGGGCACATCCGCCGCCAGCGCTGAGCGCGCCAGCTCCTGGCCTGCCGCCGCTGCCACCAAGTACACCGCCCCGGGCCGGCCGGCGGCAGAGGCGGGGCAGAGCCAGGCCGCCTCGCCCGTGTTGCCCACGCAGGCGGTGAGGTGCCGCCCTTGCCGCTCCACCCAGTTGAACTCGGCGTTCAGGTACTGGGGGGGATTGTGGCCGTTCCAGGGCACATCTCCCACCGCCACCGCCGGGCAGTCGGCGGAGGTGGTGCCGGTGCCCGTGGTGCGCAGGCCCACTGTCTCCCCGGCCCGCACCGCCCGCACATACTCCTCCTGGTGCCGCTTCCACACCTGCGAGTAGCCCCGGGGGTGCAGGTCGCGGTTGATGGTGATCCAGTGCGTGGGGGCGGGCTGGGGCCGGCGGGCCCGGATGGCCGGCGCCGCCTCCCGCAGGGCCAGGGCGCTGGGGCGGGGGGTGCCGTCGGGGTGCATGATGCCGAAGTCGCTGTTCTCGTCCACCCGCAGGCCGCCGGGGAACCACCAACCGGCCGAGCCATTGGCCCCGGATTGCAGCAGCATGCGGTAGGTATTGCGGTAGTGCTCGCCCTGATCCTGGAGGCGCTGGGGTGTGGTGCCCGGGTAGATGGTGTAGCCGAACTCGGCCCAGAAGACGGGCCGGCCCTCCCCCGCCCAGCGGCCGTAAAGCGTGGTGAAGCCGCCGGCCTCGTAGTTCTCCCAGGCCCCGCCCAGGCCGTAGCCCTCGGGGGAGGTAAAGTCCAGGTGCTTGGCCCCGGCTGCCAGGTCAAAGGGCATGGCCGGGTCCACCCCCTCCTGGCCGGTGCCCCCGTAGCCGGTGCGCGCCCCAAACAGATGTGTGCCATCACACTGCCGCAGGGCCTGGATCACCCGGCGGTAGCCGGCCGACACCTCGTCGTCCACGAAACGCCGGAAGGCGGTCACCAGGCGCCGGTGCTCGCCGTCGTTCAGGATCTGCTGCTGGGTGGGGCCGGCCAGGGTGCCCTCCGGGCGGCGGGCGGGGGCAAAGCCCCAGTCGGCGGCGGCCGCCTCGGGCGAGCCGTAGCGGTCCACCACCCAGGCGGTCCAGGCTGGCTCCAAGCGGCGGCGGGAGCTCTCATCGCCCAGGGCCGGCTCCCAGGCCAGGTCATAGGCGAAGATGGCCGGGTTGCCGGCAAAGCGCCCCAGGCGCACCAGGTCGGTGCACAGCTCCAGGTCCTGCTGCAGGGGATGGGCCCCGGCCAGGAAGATATTGACCAGGATGCCGTGGGCGCGCGCCCGCTCCAGGAAGTCGTTGAGGGCGGGTACTTGCTCCCGGGTGTTGAGCTGGATGGACACCAGGTTCGCCCCCAGCTTCTGCAAACGGGCCAGGTCGTGTTCCACCACCTCCGGGTCATACTGGCCGGGGCTGAGCCAGTGCAGCCAGTATTCAAACGGGGCCAGGGCGGTGGCATAGGAGGGCCAGTAGTTGATGCCGTGGGGGTACCAGCGCTTGCCGGCCAGCCAGAAGTCGCCGTGGTGCTGGCGCAGCACGGCCTGGGCGGCCTGGCGGGCGGGCAGCACCCGGAACTCCTGCTCGATGCGGTCCAGGGCCGCCTCCCCCTCCCGCAGGGTCACCGCTGCCAGGTATCGCCCCGGGGGCAGGTGCAGCTCGGGGGCAGCCGTGCTCTCCAGGGCGCAGGCGCGGCCCAGCCCCGGCGCCGCCTTCGCTGGCAGGCTGGCCTGGCAGACGGTGCGGCCTGATTCCTGCTCCCGCACCACCAGCTCGCAAGCGACCTCCCGCTCCCGGCCCGTGCAGTTGAGGGTATAGGCGGCCAGGCGGGGAGGCGGCTGGTCCTCAAAGTAACTGAACTGCTCGGTGCCCGCCCGCGCCAGCCACAGGCCCACCCCCACCCGCCGCGCCACCGCCGTTACCAGCGGCGCCAAGCTGTCAAAGTGGCGGAGCAGGGCGGTGCTGTCCCGAAGGCCGATCACCGTCCAGGTGGCATGGCGGAAGGGGCCGGCCAGGCACAGGTAGGTGCTGGCGGCGGCCCCCCGCAGCTCGCCGCCCTGGTGGGCCTCTAGCAGCGGCATCCAGCGCCCCGGCCGCGGCCCCAGGGAGCCCATCCCCCGGGCCCGGGGGATGGGGCAGGCCAGCTCCAGGGGCGCGGGCAGCTCCAGCTCCGGGATGATGAGCTGCCGGGCAGCTCGCAGGCGGTCGGCCTGCGTGCGGTACATCTTGTACCCCGGGCTCAACCCCTCGATGGTGGGGCGGTCGGCCGGCTCGGGGCCCAGGGGGGAGGGGGCGGCGCCGATGTCGCCGATCCAAAGCGTGTAGGGGCCGCCGCTGGGGTAGGAGGCGTGGCTGTGCGCCAGGCCCACCGAGAGCTGGTGCAGGCGTTCGGGCCGGGGGGCGTCGCCCCGGCCCCCCCGTCCCTGGGGGCTGCCATCCTGCCAGAAGGTGAAGCTGGACAGGGGCAGGGCGATGCGCCGCCAGGTCGGCTCCAGCATCACCGTGGCCATCCAGCGGGCGCCGTCCTGCTCTGTCCACTCCAGCACCAGGGGCAGCCGTTCACTGGCCCGGGCCCAGAAGATGAAGAGGTCCTGGTCGGGGGCCAGGGGGCGGGCCAGGGGGGGCGACTTGAGCGTGTCCCAACCGTCCAGGTGGGGGATCTGCAGGCACAGGGCCTGGGCGGGGCCGCCCTGGCCCCCGCTCACCAGCGACCAGGTGGTGTGGTAGTCGGGGTGGCTGGCGGCCCGCCCCCAGTCGGCCAGCCGCTGCTGCTCCCAGGAGATGACGCTGCAGGCGGGCTCCACCGCGGCCAGCACCTGCTCTGCTCCCAGCCAGCCGGCCCGCGTCGGCCACAGCAGCTCCTCAAACAGGGGCCCGCCGCAAGCGATCAGGTTCCCGCCCCCTCGCAGGAAGCGCAGCAGGCCCTGGCGGGCGGGCACGGGGAAGGTGTGGCACTGCGGCACCGCCAGCAGTCGGTAGCGGTCGGCCGAAAAGCGGTCGGGGTCGGCGATCTGCTGGGGCGAAAGCAGGTCCACCTCCAGGCCGGCCTGGGCCAGGGCCGCGGCCAGCCGGCCCGGCAGCTCCGGGGGCAGGCCGGGCAGGGCCGCTTGCATCACTGCCGCCCGGGCGGGCGCCAGCTCGCCCGGGGGGCGGGCGGAGGGCCGCTCGCTGCTGACGGTGAGGCTGCTTACCGCGGCCTCCAGGTCCACCGCCTTGAGCGCTGCCCGTCCGCTGTGCACCGCTGGGGCCGCGTCGGGCAGCAGATAGCCGCCGCGAAAGGCCGGCTCCCCGTCCGCCCGCCGGATTTCGCCCTCGATGCGGGTGCGCTGCAGGCGCAGCACGAAGACATACTCGCCCGGCTGCCAGCCGCTCCCCTCGAATTGGGCGGGGTCCCGGGGAAGCTGGGTGGCGCCGGCGCTCTGGGCCTGCCATTGCTGGTCAAACTGCTCTGCCAGCTCGCCATAGGTGGTGCCGTTGGGGGCGGCCACCAGGGCCAGGTGCCAGTAGTTGGCGCTGTCCTGGGCCACCAGCAGGCCGGCGTGCGCCCAGCCGGTGCCGTGGCGGCGGCCCAGGGTGATGGTGGCGGTGATGGTCTGCTCGTCCGTGTCCGGGGCGGCAAAGCAGTAGATCAGGTGGGATCCCGGGCCGGGGCTGCGCAGGCGGCCGCCCTGCACCGCCCAGCGGCCGGCCAGCAGGTCCCAGCGGCTCTCGTCCCACGCTCCCTCGGGCACCTGGTCAAAGCGCTCCTGGAAGAGCACGGCGCCCAGGGCCGGGGACAGGGTCAGGGAGCAGACGAGCAGGCCAAAGAGCAGCTTCATGGCTCACCTCCGGTGGATGCGGGGGAGACTTCGACGGGGCGGGGGGGGCACTCCTGCGGCCTACCGGGCGCCTGACTGCACGCGGTCGCCAGGCGCAGGGCAGGATGTCGCCATAGCCCACGGTGGCGATGGTGACCACGCTGAAGTAGAGGAAGTTCAGCGGCGGCCAGGTGCCGTCGAGCCCCCGGAAGGCGCCGCTGGTGCCTATTACGCCAACACCTGGTAGGCGGGGAGCAGTGAGGCCGCCAGGGCGAGCTCCTCCCCGTCCGGGGCGGAGGGCAGGAAGTGCGCCTGCAGCACCTGGGCGAAGCCCTCGGCAATGGCCTGGCAGGCCTCGGGGTAGGGCACCGGCCGGCCCGCGGCCGCCCTGAGGGTGAGGGCGGCGGCGGCGGCGGCGGCATGGCCCCCGAAGAGCGCCTGCAGCCGGTCCAGGTGGAGGCTGGCGGGGAGCGAGCTTTGCTGCAGCACCAGGCCCCGGCGGTGGGCCTGGGCGCTGCCCACCAGCTTGCGCCCGCCCACGGCCAGGTCGCAGCGGGCGCGCCGGGCAAAGCACACCGGGTTCTCGCCCGGCCCGGCCTGGGGCTCCCCCTGGGCGTCCACCAGGCGGGCGGCCACCCCCAGGCGTTGCAGCCCGGCGGCAATGGCCGCCGAGAGCGCCCGGTAGCAGGTCATCACCCCGCCCACTCCCAGCGCTTGCAAGGAGATGACCACGGACAGGGTGACCTCGTCCACCTCGTGCAGTACCGCGCCGCCCCCGGTGGGGCGGCGGGCCACCTGCAGGCCCAGGCGGCGGCAGGCAGCCAGGTCCACGCTCTCGGGGCGCTGGTGCTGGCCCAGGGTGACGGCCGCCGGCTGCCAGCCGTAGCAGCGCAGGATGGGGGGGCGGTGCGGGCCGTGGCAGGCCAGCAGGGCGGCATCCAGGGCCATGTTGTGGCCGGCGGGGAATGGGCCGGAGTCAATCAGCCGCCAGGTGGTCATGGTAGACACTCCAGCTGCGCCAGCAGGGCGGCCTCCGACTCCGCCACCCGGGCCCCGGCCGCCAGCAACTGCTGGTGCAGGGCGGCCGCCTTGCCGCCGGTGAAGTCACGCTCGGCCAGAGCGGGCTGGTCGAGCAGGTACACGGGCCGCCCCGCCCCCGCCGCGGCCAGGGCCGCCTCCAGGTTGCGCAGGTTGCCGTGGCCGTAGGGCACCGCGGTGACCACCACCGCGTCCGCCGCCCCCGCCAGGGCCAGGTGGCGCGCGTGCGCCTCCTCGCTGATGGGCGAGAAGGGCGCCTCCTCCACCCGCTCCAGGCCCAGGGCCTGGGCGGCCACCTGGTCGCTGTCTTCCACGTTCAGCACCCCAGCCGACACCCGGTAGCCGGCGGCGAGCAGGGCCCGCATCAGGGGCTCGCCGGTGCCCGCCCCGCAGATCAGGTGCACCCAGCGCCCGCCCCCGGCCGGGGAGGGTGCGGGCGGGGCGCTGGTGAGGTAGGGGCGGCCGGTGGGGCCTTGCTTGACCAGCACCTCCATGCTGTAGGCGCGGCGCACGTGGGCGGCGGTGATCACCTGCGCGGGCGTGCCCTGGGCCAGCAGCCGCCCGGCATGCAGCAGGGCCACCCGGTCGCAGTAGGCGGCGGCCAGGTTCAGGTCATGCAGCACCGCCAGCACCCCCAGCCCCTGGTCGCGCAGGCGCACCAGCAGGGACATCATCTCCAGCTGGTGGTTGAGGTCCAGGTGCGCGGTGGGCTCGTCCAATAGCAGCAGCGCCGGCTGCTGGGCCAGGGCGCGGGCGACGAGAGCGCGCTGGCGCTCGCCCCCCGAGATCTCGCTCAGGGGACGGTAGGCCAGGTGCAGGGCGCTGGTGAGCTCCAGGGCCTGGCAAGCGATCTCCAGATCGCGGCGGTGCTCCTGGCCGAAGCGGCCCAGGTGGGGGCTGCGCCCCATCAGCACCACCTCGAGCACGCTCCAGTCAAAGCCGGCCGGGGGCTCCTGCCCCACCACCGCCACCTGCCGGGCCACCTGGCGGGCATGCAAGCGGTAGAGGTCCTGGCCGTCGAGCAGCACCTGCCCCCCCTGCGGCGGCAGCACCCGGGACAGGGCGCGCAGCAGGGTGGACTTGCCGCTGCCGTTGGGGCCCACCACGCCCACCAGCTCCCCGCTGGCCACCGCCAGGGAGAGGTCCCAGGCCGCGGTGGTGCCCAGGTAGGACAGGGTCACCTGCTCGGCGGCGAGGAGGGCCATGGCTACCCCCGGGCCCGGGCGCGCAGCAGGTAGCAGAAGAAGGGCGCGCCCAGCAGCGCCGTGATCACCCCCACCGGCAGCTCGCCCACGGCGAAGGCGCTGCGGGCCACCGTGTCGGCGAGCACCAGGAAGCCGGCCCCGATCAGCCCCGCCGCCGGCAGCAGCACCCGGTGGTCGGGCCCCACCAGGCGGCGGGCGATATGCGGGATCACCAGGCCCACGAAGCCGATGATCCCGGTCAGGCACACGGCGGCGGCGGTGAGCAGGGAGCCGAGCACGATGATGCGTACCTTCAGCCGCTCCACCTCCACCCCCGACTGGCGGGCCGCCTCCTCGCCCAGGGTGAGCAGGTTGAGCTGGTGCGCGTACAGGTAAATGCCGGCCGCGGTGGGGAAGGCCAGGGCGGCCACCACTCCCACCCCCCGCCACTCGCCCACGTCCAGGCGGCCCATCAGCCAGAAGACGATGGTGCCCAGGTCCTTGCCCGCCACGCTCATGAGGATGGTGACCAGGGCCCACATGAACGACCCTACCACCACCCCGGCCAGGATGAACCCCTCCACCGACACCCGGCCCCCCCGCTGCGAGAGGGCGTAAACCGCCGCCACCGTGAGCAGGGCGCCCGCAAAGGCAAACATGGGCACCCCGAATCCCCACGCCCAGTAGTCCAGGTGGCGCATCAGGGCAAAGGCCGCCCCCGCCCCCGCCCCGGCCGACACGCCGATCAGGTAGGGGTCGGCCAGGGGGTTCATGAGCAGCCCCTGGAAGGTGCCGCCGGCCACCGAGAGCGCCATCCCCACCACCGCCGCCAGCACCACCCGGGAGCCCCGCACCTGCCACAGGATGTAGTCGGTCTCCCAGGGCAGGCCGCTCTCCCCGCCCCTCAGGCGCGCCAGGAGCGAGCGCAGCACCTGGGAGGTGGGGATGTGCTCGGCGCCCGTGGCCACGCCCACCAGGGCGCTGGCCAGCACCAGGGGCACCAGTACCGCCCCCATGCGCGCCAAGCGCGAGGCCAGGCTGCGGTGCGAGGCCAGCACTTGCTCCCTGGTCACTGCCGCCATCTATTTGGCCACGGCCCGCAGTGCCTGCAGGGCCGCCTCCTCGATCAAGGACTGGGTGGTGGGCGAGAGCGGGCATACCCCGTACCAGCGGGCCGCCCCCTCCACCTCGTAGCCGCCCTCGGCAAAGGCGGCCGCGGTGGGCAGGTAGCCGATCATGGCGTTGGCATATCCCACCACCAGGGTGTGGGGGAAGGGCGAGACGGCCTTCAGGTGCTTGCCCAGCTCCACAAAGGGCTCGCCGGGCAGCCCCACCAGGCCGATCTTCCCCAGGCCCAGGGCCTGCACCTCGGAGTAGGGCGGCTCGGGCTCGCTGCCGGCCAGGGCATGGCGCAGCAAGTCGGCCGCCCACTGGTAGCTGCCGCGGGCATTGCGCTTGGCCCCCGGGTCGTCACCCCCCTCCGCCTGGCGCAGGCGCTGCACGCATTCCTGGTAGGTGGCCTGCACCTGCTCCGGCGGGGGCAGGGGCTGCAGGGGAATGATCACCGGCACGCTCTGCACCCGCACCGGCGCCTCCTGGTACTTGAGGTCGGCGAGCAGGGCCAGGGCGGCCCGGCCCACCGTGGTGCCGTGCCGGTCCACGTACTCCATCTGCTCCCGGGGGTCGGGGTTGATGTCGCCGCAGCAGCCGTTGGCCAGCATTACCACTGCCCCCGGCACCGCCTCCGCCACCATCTGCACCGCCCGGCCCGGCCAGTCGGCGGAGATCAGCACGTTGTCGCCCCCCAGGGTGGTGCCGTGGCAGGCATGGTGGAGCAGCAGGGCCAGGGGGGTGCCGTCCTCCCGGGCCACGCCCAGCACCGCCAGGTCGGTATCTATGGGACCAGCCTCATTGCGGCCCAGGCTGATGCCGGCGGCGCCGGGCTGGCGGCGGTTGATGCCGATCGCCACCTGCCCCAGGGCGTACCCCACGCGGGCGGGCACCAGGCTGGCCGCCGCCTGGCAGACGGCGGCCACGATACGCTCCTGCAGGTCCGCCAGGTAGCGGGGATCGGTCTCCCCCATGCGGGAAAGGCAGGAGATCATGGGGCCGGCGTGGGTGTGGGTGGCGGTGAGCATGAGGTGGGCGCTGGGCAGGGCCCCCCGCTGCTCGACCCCTGCCCGAATCCCCTCCACCAGGGCGTGGTCAAAGCCGATCAGGTCGCTGGTGACCAGGCCGGCGCGGGTGATGCCGTCGTCCAGGACCAGCGCCCGGGCAAACAGGGGGTCATGCACCCCGGCGGCAGGGCCGGGCCGGGTGGAATAGCCGCAAAGCTCGGTCCCCAGGGGGGGCGTGATCTCGACCTGGGCGGCGGCGGCTTGCAGCATGGCCGTCTCCTTTCCTACCAGGCGGGGCGGGGTTCGGCGGCCACCAGTGCCGGCACCTGGGGGGCCAGGGCCAGGGCCGCCTCCCGCTGCACCTTGGCCTGCTCTTTCTGCCCCAACTGGGCCAAGACCTGGGACCAGCGGTAACGAATGCGGGCCTCCAGCTCCTGCAGGTCGGCGGGGAGCTGGTAGCGGCCGGTGGCCGCCACCGCCAGCACGTGGCCCACCGTGGGGAGCTGCTTGGCCAGCTCCAGGGGCTGCAGGGCGGCCTGCAGCTCCGCCTGCACCCGCGCCAAGAGCTCCGGCGAGGGCGGCTGGGCCAGCAGCAGCCGCGCCCGCCAGTAATGGGGGTAGGCGAAGTCGGTCTCCGGCGAAAGCAGGGCCTGGTAGCGGCCGTAGGGGCCCGCCTGCAGGGCGATGATGGCCTCGTAGCAGGCGTTGGCCTGGCGGTAGTCGCCGGCCTGCTCGTAGAGCTCGCCCAGCTCCCGCAGGGCGCTGGGCAGGTGGGGGCTGTGGCGCAGCGCCTGCTGGTACCAGGCGCGTGCCTCGGCGGCGTTGCCGCTCCGCTGCCGATAGAGGCGCGCCGCGAGCAGGTAATTGGCGGCATTCGTAGGCTCAATGGCGATGGCTTGCCTCGCCAGGAAGAGGCCCTCCCGCAGGTTGCAGAGGCGGGCCAGCTTGCGCAGGGCCTCGGGATAGTCGCGGCGGGCCTCCACCGCCTGCTGGTATGCCTCACGGGCGGCCGGGTAGTCGCCTGCTGCCTCTGCCTGCGCCCCTCGCTCCAGGCAGCGGTCGGCCGCGGCCACGCTGGCGGCCTGCCACAGGGTGCCGGCGGCGAGCAGGGTCGCCACCGCCACCACCAGCGCTCGCGGCCGGGGGGCGGGGGCGCGGCGGCGCCGGGGCGGCGGCTCGGCCTGGGGTGGGGCGGGCTCGCCCGGGTAGAGATGGGCGGCCACCCCCAGCAGGCCAAAGGCGGCAAGCATGATGGCGCCCAGGTACCAGCCGTAGTCAATCAGGCTGTGCAGGAAGAGCCCGCAGATGCCGGCGGCGCAGGCGGCAAGCACCAGGCGCACGGGGGGCGGCTTCCAGCCCCGCCAGGCGCGGCGCAGGCCGAGGGCAAACGCCGCCGCCAGCCAGAGGAAGGCAAGCAGGCCGGGCAGGCCCATTTCCGCGGCGAGCTGCAGGTAGCTTTGGTGGGCCATGCGGGTGAAGCCGGCGATGGCGTAGCGGGGATAGACCAGCTCGAAGGTGCCGGCGCCGGTGCCCAGTAGGGGATGGTCCCGCGCCTGGGCCAGGGCGGACTGCCAGACGTAGTAGCGAAAGATCATGGAGGCGTCCTGGCCGCCCAGCAGCCCCACCAGCCGCACCCGCAGCGGGGTGACCGCCACCGCCAGCACTGCCGTCAGGCCCAGCGCGGCCAGGATGAGCGCCCAGGCCAGCCGCCGCCGGGCCAGGGCGTGCCCGGCCAGCAGCAGGAAGAGCAGCAGGGCGGGCAGGAAGGCCAGCCCGCCGCCCCGGGAGCCGGAGAGGAAGAAGGCGGCCACCATCAGGGCGGTGGCGGCCCCCCACACCATGCGCCCGGCCAGGGAGCGGCTGATCCAGGCCAGCACCAGGCCGGCGGGCAGGGCAATCATCAGGTAGCCAGCCAGGCCGTTGGGGGTGATAAAGGTGCCGAAGGAGCGCCACACCGGGTTGCGGGCGGTCAGCCATTCCACCAGGTATTCCTGGGCGGCCAGCCAGCCGGTGGCGGCGCCTCCCAGGGCGAGGGCGCCCAGGACCAGCTGCACCCGGCGCAGGGAGAGGGGCGGTCGGGCCAGGGCCAGGAAGAGGGCGGCCCCCACCAGCAGCCGGCACACCTCCAGCCAGGAGGCGAAGCGGGAGACCGACACCGCCACCGAGGCCGCGGCCACCGCCACCAGGGCCAGCACGGGCGGCCCCAGGGGGGTGCGGGCCAGACGCAGGGAGCCGGGGGGGCGGCCGGCGGCCAGGATGAGGGCCCAGGCCAGGGCTACCAGGCAGGCAGCCAGGGCCAGGCCGGAGGCTTGCAGGCTCCCCCAGGCCAGGGGGGCGGTGAGCAGGGCGGCTGCCAGCAGCAGGTCGGCCCCGAGGTGGGCGGGGCGGCGCCAGTCACTCATGGCTGCCCCCGGGGGGGACGGGTGAAGCGGTAAAGGCAGTTGCGCAGGACCGCGCCCAGGTTCTGGGCCAGCATCAGGCCGCAGCGGACCAGGATGCCCAGGGCGGGGATCCAGCGCAGGGGCCGCGGATACTGCACCGCGTAATGCTTCCAGTAGAAGCGGATCATGGAGGCGTGGAAGCGCAGCACCATGGCGAAGGGGCGCTGGTCGGAGCTGCGGCCGATGTAGTGGGTGATCACGGCGTCGGGCACGTAGCACACCTGCCAGCCCCGCTGGCGGGCGCGCCAGCACCAGTCCACGTCCTCGCAGTACATGTAGTAGCCCTCATCCAGGGGGCCCACGTCCTTGAGCGCCCGCCGGCTGATGATGGCGGCGGCACCGGAGACCCAGTCCACCTCCCGCGGGCTGGCATGGTCCCAGTCGGTCATCAGGTAGAGCTGGTTGAAGCGGTTGTGGGGGAGCAGGCGGCCCAGCGGGGTCTTGCGGAAGAACCCGGTCATGAGCCGGGGGAAGCGGCGGCAGGAATACTGCAGGCTGCCGTCGGCGTTGAGCAGCTTGGCGCCGGCCACTGCGCACCCGGGGTGGGCGCGCATGAACTCCACCAGGCGGTGCAGGGCCTGGCCGCGGGCCACCGTGTCCGGGTTGAGCAGGAGCAGGAAGTCGCCCTTGCTGCGGGCGAGGGCCTGGTTATTGGCGGCGGCAAAGCCCAGGTTGCCGGGGTTGCCGATGAGCTGCACCTGGGGGAAGCGCTGCCGCACCAGAGCGGGGGAGCCGTCATGGGAGCCGTTGTCCACCACGATCACCTCGTAATCGAGGCCGGCCGCCGCCTCCGGCAGGGAGGCGAGGGCCTGCTCCAGGTCCTGCCGGGTGTTCCAGCTCACGATGCAGACGGAAAGGTCCATGCGCTTAGGGCCTGGTGGGGGCCTCGGCCTCCTCGATCAGCATCATCGGGATGCCGTCCCGTATTGGATACCGCTTTTGGCAGCCCGTGCAAACCAGGCAATCCTGCTCCTCGCGCACGGGCTGGCGGCAATCCGGGCACACCAGCAAGGCCACGAGCTGTGGATCCAGCATCACGCCTCCGATCGGCCGACCGGGGCCCCCAGGGCCGCCAGGTGGTCGGCAAAGCTGGGATACGAGGTGGCGATGCACTCGGCGCCGTGCACCCGCACCTCGCCGGCTGCGGTCAGTCCCGCCACCGCCAGGCTCATGGCAATGCGGTGGTCGCCGTAGCAGTCGCAGTCCCCTCCCTGCAGGGGACGCCCCCCCTTGATCACCAGGCCGTCCTCCCGCTCGCTGACCGCCGCCCCCAGCCGCCCCAGCTCCACCGCCAGGGCGTGCAGGCGGTCCGACTCCTTGATGCGCAGGACGGCCGCATCGCGAATGATGGTGCGGCCGGCGGCGGCGCAAGCCGCCACCGCCAGGACAGGCACCTCGTCCAGCAGGCGGGGGATCAGCTCTCCCCCGATCTCGACCCCGCGCAGGGGCCCGGCGCGGGCCACGATGCGGGCCCGGGGCTCCCCGCCCGCCTCGGGCAGGCCGGTCACCTCCAGGCGTGCCCCCATCGCCGCCAGCACCTCCAGGATGCCGGCCCGGGTGGGGTTGGTCCCCACGTTGTCCATGATCAACTGCGACCCCGGCACCAGGCAGGCGGCCACCAGGAAGAAGGCGGCGGAGGAGATGTCGCCAGGCACCACCACCTGCACCCCGCGCAGAACGGCCGGGCCCCGCAGGGTGACGGTGGTGCCCTCCCGGTGCAGGGAGGCGCCCATGGCGCCCAGCATGCGCTCCGTGTGGTCGCGGGAGAGGCTGGGCTCGGTAATGGCGGTGATGCCGGTGGCCTGGGCGCCGGCCAGCAGCAGGGCCGACTTGAGCTGGGCGCTGGCCACGGGGGTGCGGTAGGTAAGGGGGCGCAGGGGGCCGCCCTGCACCGTTACCGGGGGCAGGCAGCGCTCGGTGCGCCCCTCCACCCGGGCCCCCATGGCCTGCAGGGGGGCGGCCAGGTGGTCATTGGGGCGCCGGGCCAGGGATTGGTCACCGGCCAGGGTGGCGGCAAAGGGCCGCCCCGCCAGCACCCCCAGCAGCAGGCGCAGGCTGGTGCCGGAATTGCCGACGTCGAGCAGCGCTGCCGGCGCCCGCAGGCCCTGGAAGCCCCCGCCCCACACCCGGGTGACCCCGGCGGGGTGCAGGGCCATCTCCACCCCCAGGGCGCGCAGGCACTCGGCGGTGCTGCGCACGTCCTCCGACCCCAGCAGCCCCTCGATGCTGGTTTCCCCGTGCGCCACCGCCCCCAGCAGCAGGGCGCGGTGGGAAATGGACTTGTCGCCGGGGACCAGCACCTGCCCCGCCAGCGGTGCCGAGCGGCTGGTGATCAGGGTGGCCATTAGCCCAGCTCCCGGCGGGTCTCGCCCGCCTGCCGCAGCAGCAGCTCCAGGGCTGCCGGGTCCTCCAGCGCTCCCTCCAGGGCGGCCAGCTGCTGGCGCAGCTCGGCCAGGGCCGCGCGCAGGGCGGGGGCGTTGGTGGAGAGGATGTCGCGCCACATGGTGGCCTCGGCGGCGGCGGTGCGGGTGGTATCGCGGAAGCCGCCGGCTACCAGGCGCGCCAGCTCCGGCTCCCGGGCGGCCGCCTGGCGGTAGGCCTGGACCAGGGCCACGGCAGCGGCGTGGGGGAGGTGGCTGGTGTAGGCCACCAGCCGGTCATGCTGCTCGGGCTCCAGGCGCAGGGGATGGGCCCCCAGGGCTGCCGCCCAGGCCTCTACCCAGGCCAGGGCGGCGGGTGCGGTCTCCGGGGTGGGCGTGAGCAGCCAGGCGACGCCCTCAAAGAGGTCGGCGCGGGCGTGGGCGGGGCCGCTGCGGTGGGAGCCGGCCATGGGATGGCCGGGCACGAACCGGCCGGGGCCGGGCAGGGCGCGGGCGGCCGCCACCACCAGGCGCTTGGTGGAGCCCAGGTCGGTGACAATGGCGGCAGGGGCGAGCCAGGGACCAATCTGCCCCAGGTGCTCGATAATAGTGCGCACCGGGGTGGCGAGCACCACCAGGTCGGCCCCGGCCAGGGCGGCGGGGAGGTCGGTGGTGGTGTGGTCGGCGGCGCCGGCCTGCAGGGCCGCCTGCAGGGTCTGGGGGCGGCGGGCGACGCCCACCACGCGGCGGGCGAGGCCCCGGCGGCGGGTAGCCAGGCCGCAGGAGGCGCCCAGCAGGCCGATGCCCACGATAGTGACCTGCTCAAAATCGGGGCGAGCGGCCCCCATGGTCAGAGCTCCCGCCCCACCGCCTGGGCGAGGAGGGCCACCTCCTGCATGAGGGCGGCAAAGGCCTCGGGCCGCAGGGACTGGGGGCCGTCCTTGAGCGCTTGCTCGGGGTTGGGGTGCACCTCCACCAGCAGGCCGTCGGCGCCGGCGGCCACCGCTGCCCGGGCCACTGCCGGCACCAAGGCGGCGCGGCCGGTGCCGTGGCTGGGGTCCAAGACGATGGGCAGGTGGGAAAGCTCTTTGACGGCAGGGAGGGCGCTGATGTCCACCGTGTTGCGGGTGTAAGTTTCAAAGGTGCGGATGCCCCGCTCGCACAGGATCACCTGGTGGTTACCCTCCAGCATGATGTACTCGGCGGCCTGCAACCACTCCTCGATGGTAGAGGCCATGCCCCGCTTCAGCAGCACCGGCTTGCGGGAGGCTCCCACCTCGGAGAGCAGGCTGAAATTAGTCATGTTGCGGGTGCCGATCTGCAGGATGTCGGCATACTCGCTGACCAGGGCGACGTCCCGGGGGTCCATCACCTCGGTCACCACCATCATCCCCTCCGCGTCCGCCGCCTGGCGCAGCAGCAGCAGGCCCTCCTTTTGCAGGCCCCGGAAGCCGTAGGGCGAGGTGGAGGGTTTGAAGGCGCCCCCGCGCAGGATGCTGGCCCCGGCCGCCTTCACGGCGCGGGCGGTGGCCATCACCTGCTGCTCGCTCTCCACCGAGCAGGGCCCGGCCATTACCACCACCCGGCGGCCGCCGATGGACACCGGGCCCACCTCGATCACCGTGCGCTCGGGCTTGGCCTCCAGGCTCACCAGCTTGTAAGGGCGCAGGATGGGGAGCACGCGCTCCACAGAGGCGAAGGCCTCGAGCTGCTGGGCCACCACCGCCTTTTCCTCGTCCCGGGCGCCGATGGCACCGATCAGGGTGCGCTCCACCCCCCGGGAGATGTGGGCGCCGTAGCCCCGCTCGCGCAGGGAGGTGACCACCCGCTCGATGTCCTGGTCGGAGGCGCCAGGGCGCATGATGATGATCATGGCACTACCTCGGTAAGAGGCGAACTGTCCCGGCATACCGGGACAGCGCGCGGCGCCAGCCGGCGGCGCCTTAGCTCATTATACCAGCACCGGGCGGGGTGCCCTCAAGCGCTCTCGGCAGCGATGGGCAGCGCCTCTTCCAGGGCGGTGATGAAGCGCTGGTTCTCCTCCCCGGTGCCGGTGGTGACCCGGATGTGGGTGGGGTGGCCGAAGATGTCGCCGGTGCGTACGATCACCCCCCGCTTCAGCAGCTCGATGAACAGGGGGCGGCAGGGCACCCTGGTGTCCACGTACACGAAGTTGGCCTGGCTGGGCACATAGGGCAGGCCCAGGCGCTCGAACTCGCGGTACAGGTAGCGCAGGCCGTGGCGGTTGAGCTCCCGGCTGCGCACCACCTGGTCGGGGTCGCCCAGGCTGGCCACCGCTGCTGCCTGGGCCACGCTGCTCACGTTGAAAGGCTCCCGCACCTGGTGCAGGAAGCGCATCATGTCGGCGGGGGCGATGCCGTAGCCGATGCGCAGGCCGGCCAGGGCATAGATCTTGGAGAAGGTGCGCAGCACCACCACCCGCTTGCCCTCGCGCACGTAGTCCAGGCTGGTGGGGAACTCGGGGTCGTCCACGTATTCGTAGTAGGCCTCGTCCAGCACCAGGATGGCCTGGGGGGGCAGGGCGGCGAGCATAGCGGCCACCTCCGCCCTGGTGATCATGGCGCCGGTGGGGTTATTGGGGTTGGAGAGGAAGACCAGCTTGGTGCGCTCGCTCAGGCGCCCGATCATGGCGGGCAGGTCATGGCGGAAGTCGCGCTGGGGCACCCGCACCTGCACCGCCCCCATGAGCTGGGCGGTGAACTCATAGAGGGTGAAGGGCGGCTGGCACATCATCACCTCTTCCCCCGGCCGCACGAAGGCCAGCCCCAGCATGTGGATCACCTCGTCGCTGCCCCGGCCCACGATCAGGGTGTCCTCGGGCATCTCCAGGTGCCGCGCCAGCGCCCGCCGCAGGTGGTAGCACTCGTTGTCCGGGTAGAGCCGGGTCTGGGTGACCGCCTCCTGCATGGCGGCCAGGGCAGCCGGGGAGGGGCCCAGGGGGTTCTCGTTGGAGGCGAGCTTGATGATGTCCTTGAGGCCGAACTCCCGCTCCACCTCCTCGATGGGCTTGCCCGGCGAGTAGGGACGCAGCCCCGCCACCTCCGGGCGGATCAGGCCTTGGTAGTCGCTCATTGGTCGGTTTCCTCCGGGTCTTGCCCTGCCGCCGGCCGCACCTGCAGCGCCGGAGTTCCGGGCTGCCGGGTCCAGCAGGTATCCACCAGGGCGGCGGCGGCGACATCCAGGGCGCGGGTCACCTGGGCGAGGGCGGTGGCGTCCACCCTGATCACCTGGTCAAAGCAGCCCAACGGCTCCAGCGCCTGGCGCAGCCGGGCCATATCGTAAACCTTTTCCGCCCGCTTGTTAAGGGTGGCCACGTAGCCGCCGGCCTGGTAGCGGGGGCGGCCCGCCTGCTCCAGCAGCAGGCGGATCTGCGCCTTGAGCAGCTCCTGCTCCCGGCGCAGGCTGCCCAGGTCCTTGCTCACCTGGGCGTAGCGGGCCAGCAGCTCGCCCGGGGGCACCGGCGTCTGCACCGGCGCCGGCTCCCGGAACATTTCGCAGCTCGGCCGCACGTCACACCAGTCGCACTGCACGCCCAGGCGGGGCTCAAACCAGCCGCTTGCCACGTCCTGTGCCGCCTTCAGCACCCGCAGCCGGGCGGCCTCCAGCCGCTCGGGGGTGAGGCGGGGGGTCATGCGCATGCCAAAGGCCAGGTAGTACAGGCGGGTGGTCACCTTCTGGTCCGGGTAGAGCTGGGCGCCTGCCAGGTGGTAGAGCGCCATTTGCAGGTCGGCGTCCACCTGGTGCTGGTCGGGCATCTTGCCCGTCTTGTAGTCCACGAGCTCCAGCGACTGGGGACCAGCGGCATCTATGCGGTCAATGCGGCCGGCGAGCAGGTGCTCGCCAAGCTGGATGGAGAAGGGGAGCTCGACGGCCACCGTGCGCCGGGGTTCCGGCTGCTGCTGGTGGTGGTAGCCCTGGAGCAATTGCACCCCATAGGCAAACAGGTCCTGGTGGGCCTGGTCGTCGGGGAGGCCGGCCTTGCGGTAGGTCTCGCAGTAGGCCTCGGTCAGCTCCTGCAGGCTGGGGGGCTGGCGGCGGGAGGGCTGGTGGTAGAGCGCCAGCGTGGAGTGCAGGGCATTGCCCACCACCAGCGGCCCCTGGGGCAGGGGGGTGTACTTATCCAGGTAGCGCAGCTTGTAGGACTGGGGGCAGCGCTCGTAGGTGGCGACCTGGGTGTAGCTCACCCTCATGGCGCTTCCTCCTCGGGGATGCCCACATAGAGGGAGCGCTGCAGCAGGTTGTCCCAGCCCGCCCAGGCGCCGGCGGGGTTGCGCTGGCGGGCGTCCTCGATCTTGCCCAGGAACTGGTTGACGTGGGCCTCCAGGTTCTCGGCGTGGTGCAGGGCGGCCGCCTCCGCGGTGAGGGGGACCACCGGGGCGCCGTAGACCCGCTCGCCGTGGTGGGAGATCACCAGGTGCCAGAGCCGAGCCCCCAGCTCTCCGGGGAAGTCGGGCGCTTCCTCCAGCGCCCGGTGCAGGAGGGAGGCCCCGATCACCACGTGCCCCAGCAGGCGGCCGTGGGGGGAGTAGTCGAGCACGGTGTCATAGCGGTACTCCTGCAGCTTGCCCAGGTCGTGCAGGAGGCAGCCGGCGATAAGCAGGTCCCGGTCCAGGCCGGGGTAGAGGCGGCACACCTCCTCCAGCAGGCGGGCCACGTTCAGGGTGTGCTCCAGCAGCCCGCCCAGGTAGACGTGGTGCACGTTGATGGAGCCCGGCGCCCGCACCAGCGCCGTCTTCAGCTCGGGGGTAAAGACGCGCTGCAGCAGGGCCTGCAGGTGCGGCTCGGTCACCGAGGCGATGGCATCGGTGAGCTCAGCCAGCATCTCCTCGGTGGGGCGGGGACAGACGGGCAGGAAATCGGCCAGGTCCACCGACTCCAGGGGCACCGGCACCACCAGGGAGAGGCGCAGCTGCAGCCGGTCGTTGAAGACCTCCGCCACCCCCTTTACCCGCACCGGTTCGCCATCGCCGAAGGTGGCGGCGATGGCGGGGCCGCCCTCCCACATCCGGGCCTCCACCTCGCCTGTGCGGTCCATCAGGGTGAGGGCCAGGTACTGGCCGGGCTTGTTGCGGAAGTTCTCGAGCTTCTTGCGCTTTGCCAGAAAAACGGAGTCCACGGGATCGCGGTCCTTGAGCTCGCTGATGAAGGTCCTGGCCATGAGGGCCCCCTTTCGCCGGGTAGTTGGGGGGAAGGGCTGCTGGTAATCAGTACGACGCCCGGGCCCTCTTGCCTTCTGGCGGGTGCCTGGCCGTGTGCTTGTCGGTCCGCCCAGGCCCACAGTATAATGGCCAAGTTCCGCAACTCATATAGCCTACCGCACCTGTGGCATATTCTGTTCCTCTCGGGGGCAGTACATGGTGGATGGAGGCACAGCAGGCCGGGAAAAGAAGCAGAGGCCGGCCACCAGTTGGGTGACAGCCCTGCTCAAATGGGTCCTGGCGGGAAGTGGCTGCCTGTACGTCCTGAGCTATCTCTTTGTAGCCTGTTCCCGGATTCGCTATCCGTTTGAGCTGGAGTGGGTGGAGGGGGCGATGGTAGACCATGTCAGCCGGATTCTGGCTGGCGAGAAGCTCTATGTCGGGCCCTCGCTGGCATTCGTGCCCGTCCTCTACACTCCGCTTTTCTTCCACGTTGCTGCGGCGGTGACGAAAGTGACCGGCGTTGGCTTTCTCCCCCTGCGACTGGTATCGTTTGTCGCCTCGCTGGGCAGTTTCGTTGTGCTCTTCCTGATCGTCTACAGGGAGACGCGGAGCAAGCTCGCCGGGCTGCTTACGGCATGTCTGTTTGCAGCCACTTACGTGCTTTCGGGTGCCTGGCTGGATATCGGCAGGGTTGATTCACTCTTCCTGCTCCTGGTGCTGGCGGTCGTCTATGTGGTCAGATTCAAGGCCACCCCGGGTGGCTACGCCCTGGCTGGTGTGCTGCTTCTCCTGGCCTATCTCACCAAGCAAAGCTCGTTAGCTATCTGCCTGCCGATCATGCTCTATGCCGCCCTTTGGCAGCGGCGGCTGGCGCCATTTTTCATCGGGACAGCCCTGGTGCTCATCGGACTTGGCGACTTCGGGCTGGACCGGATCCATCACGGCTGGTATCACTACTATCTTTACCACCTCCCCAGCCATAAGGAGGTATTCAGGGAGCGCTACCTGAGCTTCTGGCGCAATGAGATCCTGTTGCCACTGCCCATCGCCTGCCTCGGTGCCCTGTGGTATCTGGTCACGGCCTTCAGATGCAACAAGCAGGCTTTTGGCTTTTACGCGCTGATGAGCGCCGGGATGATGGGGGTGTCGTATGCTGTGCGGATACGGCAAGGTGGCTATCTGAACTCGCTGTTGCCTAGCTACCTGGCGATAGCGATCCTGTTCGGATTGGGTTTCCATGCGGCGGTACAATCACTGGTCCAGCGCCCAGCCGGCGGCACGCGACCGATGATCATCATGGCGTATTTGTTTGGCATCCTGCAGTTCGGCCTGCTCCACTATGACCCGATGGCCCAGATTCCCACGGCGGCGGACGTGCGGGCCGGCAACGACTTCCTGAGGATCGTGCGCAGCCTGCCCGGGGACGTTTTCATCCAGAGCCATGGCTACCTCTCCGTGCTTGCGGGCAAGCAATCGCATGCGCAGGGCGTAGCCATGGGGGATGTGCTGCGAAACGACACCGGCGAGATCGGGCTGAGGTTGGAGAATGAGCTGCACCGGGCGATCGCGGAGCAGAGATTCGGCGCCATCGTCTACGATAACGGGCGGCCGCCGACCCCGGACGTATACCGATACTACCGGCTGAAACAAGTGGCTTTCAGCGACCAGACCGTGTTCTGGCCCCGCACCGGCGTCAAAGCGAGGCCGGAGCTGATTTTGGTGCCCATATCGAAATGAGGCGCAAGGGCAGGGGCCCGCATCCGGCCCTTAGGATGCCGAGAACCGCCCCTGGCGGATCTGCCAGCGCGGGCAGAGGCTGGTGCCGGGGAAATAGCGGGCCAGGATGGCGCGGAAGTCGGCCCCGGCGGCGGCCAGGCCCACCGCTCCCACCTGGCACATGCCCACGCCGTGCCCCCAGCCCGCCCCCACGAAGGTGAAGCGGGCGGGCAGGCCGTCGGGGGCGGTGGTCCAGGTGACCAGGAAATCGCTGCTGCGCAGGCTGCCCAGGGCACGGCGGATGGCCAGCTCGGGGCCCAGGGTGGCCTCGCCGGTGGTGCCTCGCACCTGCAGGGACTTGATGCGCCCGGAGACCCCCCGCGCCAGGGGGGTGAGGGCGGTGACGCTGCCCACCTGCACCCCGGCCGCCGCCAGCCGTCGCTCCAGCTCCGCCCGGTCCACCTCGACCCGCCACCGGTAATACTCCGGCTTGCTCCACTGCGGCTGGCAGCAGTAGGCGGCCAGCGGCCCCTCCAGGTAGGCGGCCAGGGAGGCCTGGTCCAGGGGGAACTGGAGCTCGGGATGCTGGGCGGGGTCGAAATCGGGCTGGCCCCGCAGGTAGGGCAGGGGCGGCACCGGCCAGACGTCGTTATTATTCTCCGTGTGCCCGCCGCAGACCGCGGCATAGACGCAGCGGGCCAGCGCTCCCTGGTAGGTGAGCACCAGGCCCCGGGTGGCCTCCACGGCGGCGGTGGTGGTGGCGGCCTCGCTGGTGACGCCGCCGTACACCTGGCAGTGCTGGGTGTTGCACATGTCGGCACCGTCCACCAGGTGCCGGCGCAGGCAGGAAAGGCATTCGGTGCGGGCGGCCACCGCCTGGGCCTTCAGCGCCTCCAGGGGGTAGCCCTGCGACATTTCCGAGGGCACCACCCCTTGCAGGTAGGACTCCAGGTCCACCAGGTTTACCAGGCTCAGCGTGCCGCCCCGGGCCCCCTGGCAGATTTCGAAATCGCCCCGGTAGCTGCGGGTGGCGATGCGGTCCCAGTGGTCGGCGGCGCAGTCCAGGGCCACCAGGTGGCCGGAGCGGGGCCGCACCGTCAGCGGCAAGGGGCTGGCGGCCACCGCCCGCCCGCAGGGGCTGATCAGGAACACCTCGTCCCCCGCCTGGGGGCGCAGCGGCGCCCGCCGCGGGGCCGACCACACCCACTCCGGGATGGCCCACACCCGCCACACCTCCTGCGCCTGGCCGGTGGCCAGGGGGCGGCCGCTGGGCCCCAGGAACTGGAAGCTGCCCTCGCCGCTCACCCGCACGCTCTGGGTGCCCAGGCGCAGGCCGATGCGGAGGGTGGGGTTGGGAGGGGCGGGAGAGGCCAGGGAGGCGGCCAGGGCCAGCAAGCACAGGGCCGCGGCCAGGGGCCGCCGGGGATCGGGTGCGCTCATCACTGCTACTGTAGCATGCTCCCTCGCCCAGCGTCAACGGGCGTAGGGCAGGGGCGCATGAACATGCGCCCGGCTGCTGCCTGGGATACCGGGCACCAGCTCAATGCAGGAAGAGGCCGGCCCCGATCACCAGGCCCACCACCGCCCCCGCCCACACGTAGGGCAGGGTGGTGCGCAGGAGCTGCTGCACGTCCAGGCCCAGGTTGTTGGCGATCCACACGTTATGGGTATTGGTGGGGTCGCTCACCCCCTGCAGCAGGCCCACAGAGAAGAAAGCGGCCATGATGGCGGCGGGGGAGAGGGCGGCGGTGGCGAGCATGGCGGCCACCAGCCCGGACCCCATCCCCCACAGGTTGAGCGGCCCCCGGTAGAGCGCCAGGGGGGCGAGGGCACCAAACACCAGCACATAGGTCCAGGGGTTGCCCGGGGTGGCGGCCAGCAGCAGGGGGCGCATCTGGGCGGTCACCTTCCACTCGGGGGCGCCGAGGGCGGGGGGCGGCCCGGCCATGGCGGAGAGCACCATGCCGATCCCCACCAGCAGGGCCAGCGCCGGGGCCACGTTGGCGATCCCCTCCGCTACCGCCCGGCTCAGGGTCTGCACCGGGCTGGCGCCGGGCCGCCAGGTGGTGAGCAGGCCGTAGGCGATGCCGATGAGCAGGGCGGTGATGATAGGGAACTCGAAGCGGGCGGCCTCCGGCAGGAAGCGGTTGCGCAGGGCAAAGGCCAACACCGGCACCAGGGGCACCAGCGGGGTGAGCAGGGCGAACCAGGGCAGGCGGTCGGCCGTTGGCCGCTCCGGTGCGGCCCAGAGGCGGCGGCCCCGGCCGGCCTGCATGATGGCGAAGACCAGGGTGGCGGCCGCCAGCACCGCGGCCAGGGGGGCGGCGAAGCTGAGGATGGTCCAATCGGGCAGGCCCAGGATGGTCTTGTACACCTGCCAGTTGGTGATGTTGAACAGGCCGCCCAGGGACATGCCGAACAGGAACAGGCAGCCCACCACCAGGGGGGGCAGGCCGATGGAAAGCAGGATGGGGAACATGATGGTGGCCACCATGATCACCGCCCCCAGGCCGCCCAGGGTGGTGAAGAGCAGGGCCACCACCAGGGTGAGCAGCAGGGCGAGCACCAGGGGCCGGTCGCCGCCCAGCTCGGCGGCGCGGGTGACCAGCACCCGGGCGATGCCGGTGCGGTCCACCACCTGGGCCAGGATGGCTCCCATGATCACCGCCCCCATGGCGGGGGCCAGGCGCACCGCGCCCTCGGCGAAGACCACTGCCGCCGCCTGCCGCCAGCCCACGCCGCCCACCGCTACCACCCCCAGCGCCAACAGGGGCAGGGCCAGCAAGGCGGGCAGGCGGCCCAGGTACATGAGCAGAGCCAGCACCAGGAAGATGGCGAGCAGGAGCAGGGCGATCAGCATGGCACGTGCGCTACGGGGCGCCTTCCTTCCCCCCGGGCGTTTGGGGGCGGGCCCGGCAGTGGGGGACTGCCGGGCCCTCGTTCGGAGCCCAGGGGGGTTAGGCTCCGAACTTCTCCTGCCTGTTCATCAGGTTGGTGATGACAGGCATCACATCGTTGCCGGTGAGGTGGCCCAGGCCGCCGGCCATCATGGGCCGCTCCCCGAAGGCGGCCACCGCGTCGGTGCGCACCCCGGGCCCCCAGAGCAAGAAAGGCACCTCGTCGCCGGAATGGTCCCGCACCGCCACCGGTGTGGAGTGGTCGGCGCAGCACACCAGCAAGGTTTCGGGCGGCAGCCCGCCCAGCAGCACCCCGGCCAGGTTGTCCACCTTGCCCATGGTGGCCACCTTGCGCATGGCGTCGCCGTCGTGGCCGGCCAGGTCGGGGGCTTTGAGGTTGCAGAGCACGAAGTCGTGCCGGCCCAGGGCGGCCAGGGCGGCCCGGCCCAGGGCTTGCTCGTCCGTGTCATAGCCCCCGGTGGCCTCTGCCACCTCCACCACCTCCATGCCCAGGTAGCGGGCGATGCCCTTGATCAGCCCCACCTCCACCACCGCCGCCCCGCTGAAGCCGTATTTCTCCTGAAACGGGGTGAGGTGGGGGGCCACCCCGGCGCCGCGGGGGAGCACGATGTTGGCGGGGGGCAGGCCCTGCGCCTGGCGCTGGCGGTTGAGGGGATGGTCCTTCAGGATTTCGTGCGACCGGCGCACGAACTCGTTGACTGCGGCCGCGGTGCGCGCGCCGGCGGGGTCCGCGCCCACTACCTCGTGCACGGGCTGGCTCTCGGCATGGGGGTCGGCGTCGCTGACCTGGTGGCCCAGGCCCTCGCCTCGCAGGATGAGCGCGGCCCGGTGCTCCACCGATTCCTTGAAGAGGGCGATGACGCCGCCGGTCAGCTGCATACCGTTCAGGGCCTGCGCCAGCTCCCCGGTGCCGCTGGCGATGCGGCCGGCGCGCCGATCAAGCACCACCAGGTGCTGGTCCACGGTGGCGAAATTGCAGCGGAAGCAGATATCCCCCCGCCGCACCTCCATGCCGATGCCCAGGGCCTCGAACGGCCCCCGGCCGGTGTAGGTCTGGTAGGGGTCATAGCCCAGCAGGGCCAGGTGGGCGGTATCGGAGCCGGCGCGCACCCCCGGCTTGATGGGGGCGAGCAGGCCGCAGATGCCCTCGGCAGCCAGGCGCTGCAGGTGGGGGGCGTTGGCGGCCTCGGCGGGGGTGAGCCCCCCCAGCTCGGGCACGGGGCGGTCTCCCATGCCGTCTGCCACCAGCATGATGCATTTGGCAGCCATGTGCGCCCTTCTTATCCAGGATCAGTTCCACCCCCTGCCGGCAGGAGAGAAACTTTTCGGAGGGTAAGGGCTTGCTCCTGCAGCGAAATAAAGGCCGCGGCCGGGAGGGCCGGGCGGGGGAGGGTCGGGCTATTCCTGGGCCTGGCGGCTGGCGCTCCACTGGGCGCGCTTTTCGAGTAGGCGGTCGGTGGCACCGCAGCGGGGGCAGGCGTAGCCGGCCACCGGCGCCGGGTTGATCACCGCCGGGGCGGGGCAAAGTATGCCGGGCCCCTCCCCCCAGACTGCGCTGGGGCAGCCCTCCCGGATCTGGTCCTCGGTGAAGCCCTCGGCCAGGGCGGTGACGAAGCAGTTGACCGCCAGGCAGATGATGTCATCGAAAAGCCGGCAGTAGACGAATTGCTCGTCACGCGAGCGGCGGCTCACCTTGCCGTCGAAAAGGCAGGGTGAGAGCTGGCAGGGGTGCATCACCCCGCCGCACTGGCAGCGCGGCCACTGCCCCTTTTCCCGCAGCGAGAACATGCGCCCTCTCCACCCGGGCGCTTAGCGCCCAAACAGCAGCCACAAGATGAGCACCAGCAGCAGCAGGCCGCCCAGGCCGCCCAGCCAGGCTGCCTTGAACACCGCCCACAGGATCAGCACCAACACCAGCAGCGATATCAGCGTGTAGATCATGATCCTCTCCCCAGTTGCAAACTGACCACCGCCTGGTGGCCGTCCTGATTCTACCGCCGCGCCCGGCGGCCCACGCGGGGCGGGGGATGCATTTGGAGCAATGGGCGACCATGCTTGTGCGGTGGCGGCCGCGACCGGCCAGGCGGGCTCAGGCTGTGTTGCCCAATTTTTCCAACACCGACTGCACCTTGTACTCCATGCTCAGCTCTTTGTCGCGCCGGTCGTCCAGCCGCATGCTGGTGATTACCCGGGGCGCCCCTTGGGCAAAAGCCGCTTCGTGCATGGCCCGGGCCACCGCGAAGAGGGCGTCCAGGCTGCCCTCCAGGCTGGTGCCCATGGGGTTGACCTGGTATCTCAGCCCCTGCTCCTTGGCGATGCGCACGGTGCGGGCCACCAGCTCTCCCATGCTGGCCTGGGCGGTGCCCACGGGGACGATATGGATCTCGAGGATGGGCGGCATGGCTGCCTCCTGGCGTGGAATATGGCACCTGTCGCCCCATCATAGCAGGGGGAGAGGGGACGCCCGAGGGTCGGCCCCACCCCTTGCGCAGGCGGGGGCACAGGCCTGTGCTAAATCCTGCCCATGGGCCTTGCCCACCGGCCGGGCGGCGGCTGTGGGAGGCAGGCCCCGGCAGCCCCCTCGCCGGGGGGGCAAGCGCCTGAAAAAAAAGCGCAGGAATAGGCGGCCGGGGGGGGTAAATCCCCTTGAGGCAGGGGGCAGGTTCTGCTATAATACCGGCTGCCAAGGACTCCTGCGGCGCCGCCCTCCCAGGTTATCCACAGTTGTGGATTTCCCTGTGGATAGGGCTGTCTACTGTCCTTACTGGCCCCCTACCGGCATGCGCCCGGGGGGCGGTACCGGTCCGGGGTGGACCCGCCGGGGAAAGGAGGTGAGCGCAGTCTTTAGCGAAGGCAATGTGTAGCTCGCGGGGCCGGGGGAGCCCCCGAGTGCCGGGCCGATCACCAAACAGCGCTGCAGCAGTCTTGCCATCATACCGGAGCTATCTCCGAGAGCCGAGCCGCCCTCGGGCGGAGCTGGCATCCTTACGCAGCCCTTGTCGCCGCCGCTTCACCGCCACCCTCGGCTTCACGCCCCGCGCACGGCCCGAGCGTCCTGGTACCCCTCTAGCCCTGAAACAGGGACAGCATGAAGGAGATGGTCCATGTTAGAGCGGGGAAGCACGGCTGCCGAAGTGTGGCAGAAGGCGCTCGAGATACTCAAGGAAGAGTTACCGAAGCCGGTTTTCGAAAGTTGGCTCAGGCATACCCAGGCCCTGGGCTTTGAGGAGGGCGCCCTCACGGTGGGGGTCTCCAGCAGTTTCGCCCGCGACTGGCTGGAGCGCAAGGCTACCAATCGCGTCTGCACCACCCTCTACCAGGTGGTGGGGGAGGAAATGCAGGTCAAGTTCGTGGTGGCGCAGCTCGCTCTCCCCCTGGGTGAGCAGGGCGCGGCGCCGGCCGGGCGCGGCCGAGGCCGCCGGCCCCGGGGCGAGCCGGCGGAGGATTTCCCCAGCACTCCCCTCAACCCCAAGTACACCTTTGAGGCCTTCGTGGTGGGGCGGAGCAACCAGTTCGCCCAGGCGGCCGCGATGGCGGTGGCCAAGCGCCTGGGCGACTGCTACAACCCGCTGTTTATCTACGGCGGGTCGGGGCTGGGGAAAACGCACCTGATGCAGGCCATCGGGCACGAGGTGCTGCGCCTGCACCCGAACCTGAACGTCGCCTACATTTCCGGGGATACCTTCACCTACCACGTGGTCTCCTCCATCCGGGAGGACCGCTTCGGCGCCTTCCGGCGGCGCTACCACGGGGTGGACGTGTGGCTGGTGGACGACATCCAGTTCATCGCCGCCCGGGAGCGCACGCAGGCGGAGTTCTTCCAGGCCTTCAACGCGCTCTATGAGACCAACAAGCAGATCGTGATCACCTCCGACCAACCCCCCAAGCAACTGCAGGTGATGGACGACCGGCTGCGCACCCGCTTTGAATGCGGGCTGATCGCCGACATCAAGCCCCCCGACCTGGAGACCCGCCTCGCCATCCTGGCCAAGAAGGCGGAACGGGAGGGGGCGAGCGTGCCCGGGGACGTGATCCAGTACATCGCCAGCATCGTAAAGAGCAACGTGCGGGTGCTGGAGGGGGCGCTGATCCGGGTGATCGCGGCCGCCTCCCTGACCGGGGAGCCCATCACCCTGGCCATGGCCATGGAGCAGCTCAAGGACCACTCCATCGGCGAGATGGCCCGGCCGGCCACGGTGGCCATGGTGCAGGAGGTGGTGGCCGGCTATTTCCACCTCAGCCTGGCGGAGCTCACCGCCAGCAAGCGCACCCGGGACGTGGTGCTGGCCCGCCAGATCGCCATGTACGTGGCCCGCGAGCTGCTGCGCTGCTCGTTCCCGGAAATTGCGCGCCAGTTCGGAGGCAAGGACCACACCACCGTGATGCACGCCTGCCGCAAGGTAGCGGCCAGCATGGAGCGGGACCCCAGCCTGAAGGCCCTGGTGGCCGACCTGATCTCCAAGCTGGGGAGGGCCGGCCGCTGAGGCGAGCGCGGTTGATGCCGGGGGGGATCGCCTGGGGAGAAAGCTGGGGAGGGCCCGCCGCCCCGGGAAGCTGGGGATAATCTCCCTGGAGGAGTGGACCGCCGCGGCGCAGAATCCCCAGCCTACAGGTCGCTCCCGGAGCATGAGCCCTGTCGTTATCCGGATAATCACAGGGCTAATTATCATCATAATCTGTTAGAAGAAAGAAAAGCCGGAGATAACGGGTGGGTAAAACCGCGGACCGGCGCCTGATGGGAGGTACGGGGTGAAGCTCTCAAGCAGCAAGAAGGAACTGAACGAGGGGTTGCAGAGCGTGAGCCGGGCGGTGTCGGGCCGGAGCACCTTGCCCATCCTGAGCAACGTGATGCTGGAGGCCAAGGAGGGGGCGCTGCGGCTGCTGGCCACCGACATGGAGCTGTGGATGGAAAGCCGGGTGGCCGTGGAGGTGGCCGAGGAAGGGACGATCACCATTCCCGCCAAGGTGGTGAGCGAGGTGGTGGGCAGCCTGCCCGAGGCCAAGATCAGCCTCCAGGCCGAGGACAGCAAGGCCCTCACCCTGGCCTGCGGCCACTCCCAGTACGTAATCCAGGGCATGCCCGCCGAGGAATTCCCCAACCCGCCCCGGGTGGGCAAGGAAACTACCCTCGAGCTGCCCCAGGCCGCCTTTCGGGAGGTGATCAAGAGCGTAATCTTTGCCGCCTCCGTGGATGAGACCCGACTCATCCTCACCGGCGCCCAGTTGGCCTGGGACGGCCAGGTGCTGCGCCTGGTGGCCACCGACATGCACCGGCTGGCAGTGAACTCCATCACCACCGGCGGCAAGCCGGAGAAGGAGCTGGTGGTGATCGTGCCCAGCCGGGCGCTGAGCGAAGTCATGCGCTGCCTGGCCAGCGAGGGCGAGGAGAAGATCAGCATCACCGTGGGCGAGAACCAGATCGTCTTCAACCTGGGCGACCTGGTGGTGACCAGCCGGCTGATCGAGGGCCAATTCCCCAACTGGGAGCGGGTGATCCCCACCGAGAGCGACAAGCGGGTGACCGCCGACCGGGCTGCCCTGGCCACTGCCCTCAAGCGGGCGGCCATCGTGGCCCGCACCGAGGCCAATAAGGTAACGCTGCGCACCAATAACGGCATCATGAACATCCTGGCCGAGAGCGGGGAGGTGGGCCGGGCCTACGAGGAAGTGGAGATTAAGCTCGAGGGCGAGGATCTGGAGGTGGCCTTCAACGCCGAGTACCTGCTCGACGTAATGGGGGTGATAGAAACCCCGGCGGTGGAGATGGGGCTTACCGGGCCCCTCTCGCCCGGCGTGATCCGCCCCAGCGGAGAGAGCGCCTACCTGTACGTGGTGATGCCCATGCAGATGGGAGGCTGAGGCCGCGCCGCCGGCGCTACGGCGTCGCCCATCGCTCCCGGTAGATGAGGTGGGCCCCGGCCACCTGCAAGCGGCCCTTGACCGCCTGGCGGCGGCCGTCCACCAGGGCGAGGGTGTCTATGCTGATGGGGTAGGCGATGCGCTCCGGGTCGCCCTTGCCCCAGCTAAGGCTGCCCGGCTCGTCCAGGGGCACCGTCAGGTAACGCCAACCGGTGAAGTCCAGGTCGCCATAGGTCACCTGGCGGGTCTGGCGCCGGGAGTCCCGGTAGCGGGCGGCCAGGAAGCAAGAGCCGCCGTCACCCTTCACCCACAGGCCGAGCAGGCAAGGGGCGCCGCAGACCGGCAAAGGCTGGCGGGGGGCCAGGCGCACGAACTTCCAGCCCTGCTCGTAGTCATAGGTAAGGCGCAGCCCGCCGCCCTGCTCCGCTGGCACGTCGGCCAGGGAAAATTCGGCCGGGATCTCCAGGTCGCCGTCGTTGATGGCCTCCACGGCGGCGGTGTCCAGGGCCAGGGGGGCCAGGTGGAAGGTGTCGCCGCCGGCCACCACCACCCCCGCAGAAGGGGGCCTAACCGGCTTCCCCTGGCGCACGGCCAGTCGCACCGGGTGCAGGGGCGAGGGCACGGCCAGGGGCAGGGTGACCAGCACCCGGCTGCCCACCGTCTCCACCCGGGCGGGACCCGGGGCGCCGCCCAGCGGCCGTACCTGTGCCCGCGCCCCCAGGGCCAGGGAGTATGCCCACGCCTGGTCACCTACCTGCACCTCCAGCACCCCCTGGAACTGGTCGCCAGCCGGGTTCTCGATCACCGCCGCCAGGCGCCCCTCCCGCTGCAGGGCGGCCTGCACCTGCAGGTAGTTGAGGCAGCGCAGGGAGACCGTCTGGCGGGAGCGCATGCCAGCCAGGTCGGCCTCCACGGTGAGGGTGAGCGGCTGGTCCTGGCGCAGGAGGGCCTCGCCTCGCCAGCGCAGGGAGCGGGTCTGGCCGGGGGCGAGCAGCAGGCGGCGGGGGCCCAGGAAGCGCCCCCGCAGGCCCGGCGGCGGCGCCAGGCGGAACTGCACCGGGAGGGCGCGGCGGAAGGGGTTGCGCACTTCGATGCGCAGCTCCGGGGCCAGGGGGGCGCCGGCGGCCGCCCCGCCCCACACCCCCACCGACCGGGGGCGCACCGTCCAGGCGGCCTGCGCCCGCAGGGCATAGGCGCGGGCGGGCACCGGCAGGTACTGCACCTCGCCGGTGAGGGGGGTCGGCTCCCCGGGCAGCACCGGCACCGGGTGGGGCTCACCCGCCGTCCAGGCGGCCACCACCAGGCGCCGGCCGTCCGAGAAGGCCAGCAGGTAGTCGTCCGGCGCCGACTCCAGGCGCTTGAGGCAGCGCAGCCCGCGCAGGGCCGCCGTCAGCCGCTGCATGCCCAGGTAGGCGGGCTTGGGCGCATAGTCCAGGGTGACGGTGCCGAAGTGATGCTCCGGCTCCTTGGGGTCGGGGCCGTCATCATGCCAGTCATACCAGATGGAGAGGGGCAGGCCCAGGGCCAGGTTGCAAAGGAACTGGCGGGGCAGGTAGCGGCCCTGGCGATCGGCGTCAAACCCATCCCAGGCACAGGAGTAGCCCCACTCGCCGGAGATCACGGGCAGGTCCGGGCGGTCGGGCCGGTAGCGGGCGATCAGCGCTCGCAGCCGGGCCATGTCCTCGGCCGCGGTCTCCGGGGGCTGGCGCCGATAGGGGTGCACGCTCACCGCGTCCACCAGCTCCAGCAACCCCCGCTGGAAGCACGCCTCCAGGAAATCGAGGGGCACGCCGGCGCTGGCCGGCGCCACGCACACCGCCCCCGGGTCCGCCTGGCGCAGGGCGGGGAAGACGGCATGGGCTAGGGCCATGTAGTCGTCCACGCTGGGCTGGGGCTGCCAGAAGCCGATGTTGGGCTCGTTCCACAGCTCCCAGATCACGCCTTGGCCCCGGTAGCGGGCGGCAGCGGCGGCGGCAAAGCGGGCGAAGGCCTGGCGGCCCTCTGCGGTGCGCACGCTTTGCGCGGCCTCGTAGCGGGGGTGGCTGTAATCCAGGATGTAGAGGGCGCGCACCCCCCGCCGGGCCAGGGCGGCGGTGAGCTGGTCATAGGGCGCGAAGTCATACCTGCCCGGCTCGCGCTCCACCGACTGCCAGGCAAAATCCATACGCACAAAGCGGAAGCCCACCTCCGCCAGCAGTTCCAGGTCGCGCTCGGGCGCGCCGGTGAAATGGATGTTCACCCCCAGGCCGTCAGGCACGGTGGGCGCAGGCAGGCCGCCTGCCAGCAAGGGTGCGGTCATGGTCAGTACCCCCAGGAGCAAGGCCAGGGCCCGCATGGTGGGCCTCCCGTTGCGGTGCTGCCAGCAAAGATTGGCCGGGCCCGGGGATTTTCCTGTCAGCGCGGCGCCCGGGGCAGGGAAAAGCGGAGGCCGGGCAGGGGATAAGCCTCCCCATCGCCAAAGCGCAGGCTGCAGGCCCACACGCCGGTGGCATTCACGCTGGTGAGGGCCAGCCGGCTGCTGCCCCGGGGCAGGGTCACCGGCACCCGCTCCTCGAACAGGTAGCGGTCCCGGAAGAGCAGGCCGTGGCCCTGGGGCGGGTAGGAGCGGCGGTCGAGCAGCAGCCGGCCGTTAAGCCACACCGCCAGGCCGTCGTCCCACCCCAGCCACAGGAAGCCGCTGGTGCGCCGGGGGGCGGTCACCGTGGCCACCAGGTGGGCGGCCGCCTGGTCGGTGCTGTGCCAGTCGAAGGCGGCCTCCAGGCGCACGTGGCCGGTGGGCTCGCAATTATGGAAGGTGAACCAGCGCACCACCCCGTCTCGGCCGTGGTGCACCTCCTGCCGGCATGGCGGCCGCAGCAGGGCGCCGGGAGCGGAATAGGCGGGCGCGGTGAAGGGGTTGCCCAGGGGGCCCAGCACCAGCCAAGCGCCCGGGGTGCCGAAATGGGCGCAGAGCTCGGCGGGGCCGATCTCCGCCCGGTCGAAGCAGCTCACCACCGCCGCCAGGGCCTGGATGCGGGGGTCGGTGCTGGGCTGGCGCCCGGCCAGGATCGCGTGCCAGCCGGCGATGGCCTCCGCCGCCCCGGGAAAGGCCTGCGGGGCCAGGGCGTAGCGGCGCCGCCAGCGGGCGCTGGGCAGGTACCACAGGGGGTGGCCCGAGTAGGACCAGAGGTAACGGCGGGTGACGGTGAGCAAGATGGCGAGCTGCTGCTGCAGCTCGGCCAGCTCCTCGTCCCAGGGGCGCACCGGGTAGCCCTCGCCCCCGGTTTCCACCATGTGCAGCGGCCACACCCCGGGCGCCACCGAGCAGCAGCGCCGCCAGTAGGCCTGGGCGGCCGGGGAGGCCAGCACCGCCGCCGCGCAGTCGCCCACCCGGGGAATGGCCACCTGGGTGGCCGGGTCGAGCAGGCCATAGGCCCGCTCATAGCCCAGGTGGAAGCCGCCGGGGGCCGCCCGCGCCGCCATCTCCTCCAGCAGGGCCAGGGTGAAGGTGCGCCCCAGGGGCCGGCCCCACAGGTCGCCCGGCAGCACGAACACCACCGCCTGCGGGAACTCGTCCAGCAGGGCCGCCATCACCGCCCGCCCCTGCTGGGCGGCCGCCGCCAGCAGGTCCTCGGCGGTATAGCCTCGGTAGCGGTAGATCTCGTGCTGCAGGGAGTAGCGGCGGTACGGGTACTCCACGTCAATGCTCACGCCGGCAAAGCCCAGCTCCCGCGCCGCCCGCCCCAGGGCGGCGAAATGGGCAGCCAGGCGCCGGGTGTAGGCCGGGGAAAGCAAGGTCTGGGGGGAGGGCCAGGCGCCGTCCTGGGAGAAATGCACGCCCAGCAGGCTCTCGGTGGCGCCTGCCTGGCGCAGGTGGGCCAGGTTGCTGCCGGCGCGGGTGCGCCAGTCGGTGCTGGCGGCACGGCTGCCCACGCCCAAGTGGGTGGCTACGCCCTGCTCCCAGTCTCCCACCACAAAGAAGAAGCCGTCGTAGAGCCGCGCCACCTCCTCCGCCCGCTCGTCGAAATAGCGGTTAGGGGAGGCGCAATAGGCCAGCAGCCGGGGGGTGGCTGTCATGGACCTTGCCCTCTACACGGTGTCGTCCTCCGCGGCCTCGATGGCGGCCACCTGCGGGCTGATGGGTGCCGGGCGCTTGCCTGCTACCAGGCGGGCCAGGTGCTGGGCCCCGCACAACAGGTAAGCACCCGCCACCGAGGTGACCAGGTTGATGATCAGTTGCACGCGGTCGTCCACCAGGTGCCTGACAGCACCCGGCACCCCGGCAAGCTGGGGGAAGGGGAGGGACAACAGGCCCAGCAGGGTGGCGGGCAGGTAGTTCACCAGCAGCACCAGGCCCACCAGGCGCGCCCCCACGGTGAACAGGGTGCTCTCCCAGGCCGCCGGCGGCAGCAGCGGGCCCACCGCCTCTCCCTCGGGCGCCAGCAGGGCCGCCACGCCCTCCGCATAGCGCAGCAGCACGTAGGCCAGCAGGGCCAATATCACCAAGCTGGCGCCCTGGAACAGCAGCATGGTGGTGGCAACCGCTCTCGGCGGGCCCATCGCCCCCGCAAAGCCGGGATCGAACAGGCGGATGGTCATGCCCAGGGACGGGAGCAGCAGCACACACCTGGCGATCAGCCACACCCCCATCACGCGCAAGGCAAGTGCCAATAGGTCGCGAGTCTTCATGCTCCCTCCTTGGGCAAGGAATAGCGGCTGCTCCCCCCGGGGGGCAGATGTCCACCAGATACCAGGCCGGCGGCGCCATTCCTGCCCCCGCGGCAGGGCGAAACGGCGGGCAGCGGGAATAGGGGCAGTCGCAAGGAGGGAGCCATGCGCCTGCTATCACTGGTATGCCTGCTCGGCCTGGGCGCGGCCTGCCTGGCGCTGCCGCCCGGAAAGGAAAGGAACGCCATGAAGCAGCAGTTTGCCGACCCGCCGGCACACCTGCGCCCGCTGCAGATCACCCACGGCCTGGCGGGGGTGCAGGCCGCCGGGGGCGGGGAGCTGGGGGCCGGCCTGGACCGGCTGCGGGAGCAGGGCCTGGGCGGGGTGGTGGCCAACGTGGCCTGGCAGGACTACCTGCGCAGCGAGCCCGCCTGGGCCACCTTCCTGGCCGGCTACCGGGCAGCCCGGGAGCGGGGCCTGGAGTTCTGGATCTACGACGAGGAGGGCTATCCCAGCGGCGCTGCCGGCCATCTGGTGCTGGAGGGGAACCCGGAATACGAGGCCTGCGGCCTGATCTGCCTGCAGGCGAGCGTGCCCGGCAGCAGGCAGGCGGCCCTGGCCCTGCCCGAGGCGGCCCAGCGCTGGGTCTATGCCTGTGCCCTGCCCTTGTTGGGCACCAGGCCCCGGCTGGAGGGGGCCGCGGCGGTGCCCGTGCCGGCCGGGCGGGAGGCGGTGGCCTGGCGCAACCCGACCGACCACGCCCACCTGCTGCTGGGCTTCGCCCAGCAGGTGATGTACGAGGGCACCCATTGCACCAGCAACGTCTTTGCCAAGCGCCGCTATATCAACATCCTGGACCCGGCGGCGGTGGCCAAGTTCATCCGCCTCACCCACGATGCCTATGCGCAGCGCCTGGGGGAGGGAATGCGCCAGGTGCGGGCGGTCTTCACCGACGAGCCCTCGCTGATGACCTCCTACATGGTGGCGGCCGACGCCTCCCGGCCCCCCGCCCTGCCCTGGGAGGCCAGCCTGCCCGAGCATTTCCAGCAGCGCGCGGGCTATCCGCTGCTGCCCAGCCTACCCGCGCTCTTCCTGGAGCTGGGGCGGGACAGCCGGCGGGTGCGGGGTGACTTTTACCGGGTGCTGGGAGAGAGGGTAGCCGAAACCTTCTTCGGGCAGATCCAGGAGCGCTGCCGGCAGCTCGGCCTGGCCGCCAGCGGGCACGTGCTTTGCGAGGAGCGACTGGACTGGCACGTGGCCTTCGAGGGCGACCTATTTGCCGCCCTGCGGCGCATGGACCTGCCCGGGGTGGACGTGCTCAACTCGCAGCCGGAGGCGCTGATGGCCGGCGACGGCTTCCTGGCGCCAAAGCTGGTGGCCTCCGCCGCCCACCTGGTGGGCTCGCCGCGGGTGATGAGCGAAACCTCCGATTTCGTGCAGCGCATGCAGCAGGGGCGGGCCAGCCTGGAGCAGATGCTGGCCACCGCCGCCCTGCAGTATGCCCTGGGGGTGAACCTGATCACCTCCTACTACCCCTGGCAGGCCTACGGGGAGGAGGAGCTGAGCTGGCTGCAGGGGCGGGAGGGGGCGGCCCGGGGCTACCGGGCCTGGAGCGACTTCGTGGGCCGGCTGGGAGTGCTCATGGTGGGGGGCAGCCACTGCCCCGACCTGGCCTGCTATTACCCCATCGAGACCGTGCAGGCCTACTTTCGCTTGACCGACCAGCCCTACCACCAGGAGGGGTGCCACGGCCCGGAGGCCGCCCGCTGCCAGGCCACCTTTCGCGACCAGGCGCGAGGCCTGCTCCAGCACCAGTACGACTTTGACGTGGTGGACCGGCAGGCGGTGCTCGCCGGCCGGGTGCGCGGGGGCAGGCTGGAGGTGGGCGGGGAGCGCTACCCGGCCCTGGTCTTCCCCGGCGCCCGGGTGCTGCCGGTGGCGGTGCTGGAGCGGGCGCTGGAGCTGCAGCGGGGCGGCGGGGTGGTGGCCTTCGCCGGCGCCCTGCCCCAGGAGGCGCCCGACCCCCAGGACGACCCGCGGGTAGCCGATTTGCTCTCCCGGCTGTTGGCGGCGGGGGCGATGGTGGTGCCAGAGGGGTACGACCTAGCGCCGGCGCTCGGCCCAGCGCTCCCGCCGGCGGTGGCCCTGGCGCCCGCCTGCCCCACGGTGGTGGCCTGCCGCCGCCGCCAGCAGGGCCGCGAGGTGACCCTGCTGGTCAACTATGACCACCGGCCGGCCTCCTTCCGGCTGCAGGGGGTGCGGGGCCGCGGGGAGCTATGGTGGCCCGACCGGGGCGAGATCCAGCCTGTGCCCAACCTGGCCGCCCGCACCATCGCCCTGCACGGCTACCAGGCGGTATTTGTGGTGCGGTGAAGGGCGTAGCTCGGCTGGGGCAGCGCACAGAGGAGAGCGGGATTTCTCGGTCGGCGGGCGCCTTCCTCGAAATGACAGGGCGGTGGCGGCCCCGCGGCCCCCAGCAGATGGGCGGGCGTATGTCCAGGCGCCCCTACGGCAATCAGCGATGACGGGAGGCGCGGGCCCTGCGCCCGGGGGCGGCAGGAGGGGGAGGGCTTCCCGCCGAAACGGTAGGTTTCGTGGCTGTCACCATGCTGCAGGAGATGCGATGAGCCAGGAAACGCCGCCGCCGGTCCCCCGGCGCGGCCTGCGCGTGGGCCGGGTGTGCCTGGTGCTGGGGGCGGTGCTGCTGGGGGGGGTGGGCGGCGTCTTCGCTTACTACTACCACACCAGCCGCACCGTGCGCGACGCCACCCGCATCGTGATCAGCGGCAACTGGTCCCCCCGCCGCACCTTTGGCCGGGAGGAGGTGAACCTGCTGCTCATGGGGCGGGACGTGGACCTGGACAACCGGGCCCAGGTGGTGCACACGCGGGGGCGCACCGACCTGATGATGCTGGCCCACCTGGACTTTGTGCACCAGCGGGCCTACCTGCTTTCCGTTCCCCGGGACAGCTGGGTGCAGGTGCCCGGCCACGGCCACCACAAGATCAACGCCGCCCACGCCCTGGGGGGGCCGGACCTGGCCATGGCCACGGTGCAGGAGCTGCTGGGGGTGCGGCCGGACTACTACCTGACGGTGGACTACCAGGCGGTGGCGCGGGCGGTTGACCAGATGGGCGGGGTGCAGGTGCTGGTGGACAAGCCCCTGCACTATGACGACAACTGGGGCCGCCTGCACATCCACCTGGAGCCCGGGAGGCGCCGCCTCACCGGCGAACAAGCGGTGGGCATGGCCCGCTACCGCAAGTCCAACTCCGGCCTGGGCGACACCGACCAGCAGCGCATCGCCCGCCAGCAGCGCCTGCTGGGGGCCCTGCGGGCGCGGCTGCGGGAACCGGCGGTGCTGCTGGCGGTGCCCGCCATTGTGGACCAGGTGCGCTCGAATATTGACACCAACCTGCAGCCCGAGCACCTGGCCAGCCTGGCCTGGTTTGCCCGGGGGATGGCACCGGGTGCCCTGCGCATGGCCACCCTGCCGGGCGAGCAGCGCTCCACCTGCGTCAAGCCCGACCTGGCAGCGGCGCGGGCCATGGTGCAGGAGATGCTGGCTCCACCCCCTACCCCGCCAGCCGGCCGTGGTAGTCCTGGCGGCCGGAGAGGATGATCAGCACCACCCCCGCGATCACCGCCGCCGCCCCCAGCGCCAGGAACAGGGTGATGGGCTCCCCCCGCCAGTAGTGCGCCTGCACCATGGTCATCACGGGCAGGGTAGTGGTGAGCATGCCCGCGCTGGAGGCCTCCAGGCGGGAAAAGCCGCGGGCCAGCAAGAGGTAGCTGAGGCCGGTGCAGACGAACCCCAGCAGCCCCAGCTCCAGCCAGTCCAGGGGCGTGGGCCGGCCCACCAGCAGGGGCTGCCAGGCGGCGCTGGCGGCACAGGCGACGCCCCCCACCAGCAGCATGGGGGCCACCCCGGCCGCCCCCGGCCGCCGGGGGGCGACCAGCTTCTGCGCCAGGCCGTACCAGGCCCAGGAGAGGCCGGCGCCGAGCATGGTGACATTGCCCAGGAAGTAGCGGCTGGCGACCAGGGAGCGCAGGGTTTCGCCGTTCCAGGCCACCAGCGCCACCCCGGCCAGGGCCAGCAGCGCCCCGGCCGCCTTGAGGGTGGGCAGGGACTCTCGCAGCACCAGCACCCCCAGCACCACCAGGAACACCACCTCCACCTGCACCACCACCGTGCCCGCGCTGGCGGTGGTATGGCGCATGGCCAGGGTGTAGAGCAGGTAGTTGCCGGCGATGCCCAGCCCCCCCAGCAGCAGCACCCCCCGCTCCCCCCCTCCCGCCGGCCGCCGCGCCAGCAGGGAGGCGGGAAGCAGGATCAGCCCCCCCATGAGCAGGCGCAAAGCGGCGATCCAGCCGGGGGAGAAGACCAGCAGCGCCTCCTTCACCAGCAGGGGGACGAAGCTCCACAGGAAAACGGCGGCCAGGATGTATAGTGGTGCCATAGGCAGCAAAAAGGCCGGGGCGGCAAGGCGCCCCGGCCCGGTGTTATGGTTTCCCTACCCCTGCTCGGCCAGGAACTTCTGGTAGGCCTCGGCGTCCAGCAGCTTGCCGGCCTCGGAGGGGTCGCTGATCTCCACCTTCACCAGCCAGCCCTCGCCATAGGGATCCTGGTTCACCTTTTCCGGCTCGTCGGCCACCGAGTCGTTGACGGCCACCACGGTGCCGCTCAGGAGGGCGATCACGTCGGAGACCGCCTTGACCGATTCCACGCTCCCGAAGGGCTCGCCGTGGGTGACGGTGCGCCCCACCTCGGGCAGGTCCACGTAAACCAGGTCATTGAGCTGGTCCTGGGCATACTCGGTGATGCCCATGGTGGCCACGTTATCCTCGATTCGCGCCCACTGGTGGGTGGAGTTGTAGAGCAGGTCCTCGGGATAGTACATCGCGCTCCTCCTCTGGTCTGGGACAACAAGGCGTGGTGATGATACTACAGCCGCCTGGGCCCCGGCAAGCCGGTGGCCCGGCTTTTTTCAGCGCATTCCCGGCGCAGGGCCGCCAGCAACTCCTGGAAGGGTGGGGGCGGCAGCACCTGGAAGGCCAGGCGCTGGCCGCTGCGGGGGTGGGTGAAAGCCAGGAAGTAGGCGTGCAGCGCCTGCCCGCCCAGCGCCTCCAGCAGTCGCCGGGACTGCGGGCCCAGCAGCGAGGCCAGCTGGCGACCCCGCTCTGTGCCGTAGGTGGGGTCGCCCAGCAGGGGATAGCCCACATGCGCCAGGTGCACCCGGATCTGGTGGGTGCGGCCGGTGGCCAGGCGTGCCTCCACCAGGCTGGCGCAGCCCAGGCGCTCCCGCATCCACACCCGGGTGGCGGCGGGGCGGGCCCCCGCCCGCGCCAGCACCGCCATGCGGGTGCGGGCCACCGGGTGGCGGGCGATGGGGGCCTCGATGTCAAACTCGTCTTGCGGCGGCGTCCCCCACACCAGGGCCAGGTAACGCCGCTCCACCTGGCGGCGGGCGAGCTGGGCGGTGAGGGCGTGGTGGGCAAAGTCGTTCTTGGCCACCAGCAGCAGGCCGGAGGTATCCTTGTCCAGCCGGTGCACGATGCCGGGCCGCAGCCGCCCGCCCACGCCGGAGAGGTCGGTAACCCGGGCCAGCAGGGCGTTTACCAGGGTGCCGGTGCGCCGCCCCGCCCCCGGGTGCACCACCAGGCCCCGGGGCTTGTTCACCACCAGCAGGTCCGCGTCCTCGTAGCTGATATCCAGGGGGATCGGCTCGGGCACCAGGTCAGTGGGCTGGGGCGGGGGCAGGGTGTAGGTGATGGCCTGGCCGGCACGCAGGCGCTCGTCCTGGGCCGCCGGCCGGCCGTCCAGAGCGGCGGCGCCGGCCTCGATCAGCTTCTGGGCCCGGGCCCGGGAGAGGCCCGCCCGCTCCGCCAGGAAGCGGTCAAACCGCTGCCCGGCCGCCTCCGGGGGCACCACCAGGCGCACGGTGCGCCCTCCTTTCCAGGGCCCAGGCGGCCGCCCCCGCCCCCAGGATCAGGGCCAGGGATACGAACTGGGCCAGGGTGAGCCCGCCCCAGAGCACCTGGGCGCTGGCCCCCCGGCGGAAGATCTCCACCACGAAGCGCAGCACGCCATACAGGCCCAGGTAGGCGGCGAAGAGCTGTCCCCGCACCCGCAGCCGGGGCGCCAGCATCAACAGCAGGCCCAGCATCGCCAGGCTGCCCAGGGAGGCGTAAAGCTGGGTGGGATGGCTGGGGGGGGTGAGGCCGCCCCGGTGCTCGTCGGGGAAGCGGCAGGCCCAGGGCAGGGCGGCGGGCAGGCCGTAGCAGCAGCCGTTGAGGAAGCAGCCCAGGCGGGCGATGGCATAGCCCAGGGCCACGCTGGGGGCCACCACGTCCGCCAGCGCCCAGAAATCGAGGCGGCGCCAGCGCACGTAAAGCCAGCAGCCGGCGATCGCCCCCGCCAGGCCGCCGTGGAAGGAGAGGCCGCCGGTCCACAGGTAGGGGAAGTCGCGCCAGCCCAGGGCGGGGTCGAGCGCCACGAAAGTGAGCCGGGCGACGGCCACCCCCAGCAGCAGGCTGATCAGCCCCAGGTCCACGATCACCTCGGGCCGCACCCCGGCCTGCCGGCCCCGGCGCGCCGCCAGGGCGATGCCGGCCACGAAGGCCAGCGCCATCATCAGGCCGTAGGAGCGCACCGGCACCGGCCCCAGCCGGAACAGGGTGGAGGACATCAGGCTATCTCTCCTCGGCGCGGGCGTAGCGCCAAAAGCAGCAGGGCGGCGCCCACGGTGACCGCGGCATCGGCCAAGTTAAACACCGGCCAGAAGCCCAGGTCCAGGAAATCACGCACATAGCCCAGCACTACCCGGTCGCCCAGGTTGCCCAGGGCGCCGCCCAGCACCAGGGCCAGGCCGGCGGCGGCGCGGGACCGGGGCTGGCGCCACAGCAGGTAGATGATGGCAGCACAGACGGCCGCGGTCAACAGGGCGAGCAAAGCGTTGGCCCCCGGAAAGAGGCCAAAGCCGGAGCCGGTGTTGGCCTGGCGGCGCAGGGTGAGCGGGCCCAGGGGGAGAGGGGCGGCCAGCAACCGCCAGGCCAGGGCCTTGGTCACCTGATCCAGGAGCAGAGCGAGAGCGGCGAGCAGCGCCACCCGGCGCGGCCTCACCGGGTCTCCATGCGGCTCTGGTCGAGAACGCAGAGGGTGGCGTGGGGAAGGGCCAGCAGCCGTTCCTTGGCGATTTCTTGCCCGCAGGCGTCACAGATGCCGTAGGTGCCGCGCTCGATCTTTTCCAGGGCGGTGCGCACCCGCCCCAGCATGGCCTCGGTGTTCTCCTGCAGCGCCCGCTCCTTCTCCAGCTCGAAGGTTTCCGAGGCCATATCCGCCGGGTGGTCGTCATAGCCGGAAAGCTCGGTGGCCAACTCCATCTCATAGGCGTGGCGAGTGCGCTCCTCCAGCGCTGCCAGCTCCTCTTGCAGCCGCCGCTCATCATCGAGCAGGCGCTCCTTGAACTGGGCGATCTCCGCCGGCGTCAATGGCATTACCCTTCCCCCTTTAGCGTAGCTGCGCACCGGGCGCACAGGGTCTGGTACTGGGCATCCGCCCCCACGGTGGGCGAGTAGAGCCAGCAGCGCTCGCACTTGCGGCCCGCCGCCGGCTGCACGTACAGGGCCAGCCCCGCCACCTCCTGGCTGGCAAAGGTGCCCTCCGGCGGCGGCTCGTCCGGCGCTGCCAGCCGCACCTGGCTCACGATCAGGATGGAGGCCAGGTCCGGCCCCGTCTCCTCCAGCAGGGCGCGCTCCTCGCCGGCGGCCCAGATCACCACCTGGGCGGCCAGGGGCTGGCTGATCAGCTTGCGGTTGCGGGCGATCTCGATAGCCTTGGCTGCCTCGCCTCGGATGATGAGCAGCCGGTCCCACTTGCCCCCCAGTTCCGGGTCCACCCAGGCCGGGTCGGGCCGGGGCCAGTCGGCAAGCTGCACGCTCTCCTCCCGGGCCCCCGGCAGGTGCTGCCAGATCTCCTCCGCGGTGTGGGTGAGAATGGGCGCCAGCACCTTGGCCAGGGCGGCCGCCAGGTGGTAGAGCGCGGTCTGCGCCGAGCGCCGGGCCAGGCTGGCGGGGGCGCTGGTGTAGAGCCGGTCCTTGAGCATGTCCAGGTAGAACGCGCTCAGCTCCACCGCGCAGAAGGTGTTCAGGGCGTGATACACCCGGTGGAACTCGAATTCCTGGTAAGCGGCGGTCACCCGCTCCAGCAGCCACTGCAGCCGGTGCAGGGCCCAGCGGTCGGCCTCCAGCATCTGCTCCCGGGGCACGGCGGCGGCGGGGTCGAAGTCGTACAGGTTGCCCAGCAGGAAGCGCACCGTGTTGCGGATGCGCCGGTAGGCGTCGGTGACCTGGGTGAAGATGTCCTCGGACATGGGCATGTCCGACTTGAAGTCCACATAAGACACCCACAGGCGCAGGACGTCGGCGCCGTAGCGGCGCACCACGTCCTGCGGGTCCACGATATTGCCCAGGGACTTGGACATCTTGCGCCCGGTCTCGTCCAGGAAAAAGCCGTGGGCCAGCACCGCCCGGTAGGGCGCCGCCCCCTGGGCGGCCACCCCGGTCCACAGCGACACCTGGAACCAGCCCCGGTACTGGTCCGAGCCCTCCAGGTAGAGGTCGGCAGGCCAGCCCAGCTCCGGCCGGGCGGCCAGCACCGCCTGGTGGCTGGAGGCGGAGTCAAACCAGACGTCAAAGACGTCCTGCTCCTTGCGGAAGGCGCTGCCGCTGCACTTGCCGCAGCTGGCGCCGGGGGGCAGCAGCCGCTCCACCGGCCAGGCAAACCAGGCGTCGGCGCCGTGCTCGGCCACGACCCCCCGCACGTGCTCCACGCTCGCCGCGGTGAGCAGCGGCTCCTGGCAGGCCTCGCAGTAGAAGGCGGGGATGCCGATGCCCCAGGCGCGCTGGCGGGACAGGCACCAGTCCGGCCGCTGTGCCACCATGTTGGCGATGCGCTCCCGCCCCCAGGCCGGGATCCAGCGCACCTGGTCAATGGCGGCCAGCGCCTCCTCGGTGAACATATCCACCGCCATGAACCACTGGCTGGTGGCGCGGAAGATCACCTCGCCCTGGCAGCGCCAGCAGTGCGGGTACTGGTGGGCCAGCTGCCCCGCCCAGAGCAGGCTGCCCGCCGCCCGCATGTCCTCGATGATCAGCGGGTCGGCGTCCTGCACCTTCATGCCCGCGTATTTGCCGGCCTCGGCGGTGAACCGCCCCTGCTCATCCACCGGGGAGAGCACGGGCAGGTTATACTGCAGGCCGGTCAGGTAGTCTTCCTTGCCGTGGCCGGGCGCGGTGTGCACGACGCCGGTGCCCTGCTCCAGAGTGACGTAATCCGCCAGCACCACCGGGCTCTCCCGCTCCAGGAAGGGGTGGCGGGTGCGCACCCCCTCCCACTGCTGGCCGGCCAGCGTGCCCAGCACCTGGTAGCAGCCGGCGCCGATCACCTCCATCACCGAGCCGACCAGCTCCGCGGCCACCGCCAGCTTGCCATAGCGCTCGGTTGCCACCACCGCGTACTGGTACATGGGGTGCACGGCCAGGGCCAGGTTGGCAGGCAGGGTCCAGGGGGTGGTGGTCCAGATCAACAGGTACACCTCGTCCCCCGGCCCCACCCCGGGCAGCAGCCCGGCGGGGGCGCCCACCACCCGGAAGCGCACGTAGATGCTGGCGCTGCTGGAGGTCTCATACTCCACCTCCGCCTCCGCCAGCGCGGTCTCGCAGGTGGGGCACCACCAGACCGGCTTCAGGCCCCGGTAGATGCATTCCCGGGCCACCAGGTCGCCAAAGACCCCCAGCACCGCCTGCTCGTATTCCGGGGTGGCGGTCAGGTAGGGATGGTCCCAGTCGGCGCGCACCCCCAGGCGCTGGAACTGGGTGCGCTGCAGCTCCATGAACTTGGCGGCCGTGCGCTGGCACTCCCGGCGCAGCTCCATGATGGGGATGGCGTGGCGGTCAGTGCCCTTGAAGGTCTTGAGCGCCTGCATCTCGGTGGGCAGGCCGTGCATGTCCCAGCCGGGCACGAAGGGGGCATAGCAGCCCTGCATGGTCCGGTATTTGACCACGATGTCTTTGAGCACCTTATTGAGCGCCTGGCCCAGGTGGATAGGCCCGCTGGTGTAGGGGGGGCCGTCGTGCAGCAGGTAGCGGGGCCCCTGGCGGCGCTGCTCCAGCGTGCGCCGGTAGAGGTCCAGCCGCTCCCAGAGGGCCTGGATCTGCGGCTCTCGCTCTGGCAGGTTGGCCCTCATGGGGAAATCGGTGCGCGGCAGGTTAACCGTCTTGCTGTAGTCCATCGCTTACCTCTTCGGAAGACAATAGAAGAATGTATGGCAAAGCCGCCCTCACGTCAACAAGCCGGCCGGGAAATGGCCGGTACCAGGGAGGACGACGCCAGTGCCCGCCCCGCCTCTTGCCGAGGGCAAAACGGGTGGTCCCAGGGGGGCGGGCATCAGCGGAGCCCGCCCTGGCGGCGCCCCCCAGCGCTTTTGTGCCAAAAACCGGCCTCCGGCCCCGCCCCCACCGCCGCTATCATAACCTGGGAGGCGCCCTCTTCACCGCCAGTGGGCGCGGCCCCGGAGCAGGAGAGATGGGCAGGGCAGTGCGCGTGCTGGTGGCCGAGGAGTCGGACCCTGCCGCCCAGCAGCTGCTGGGGGCGCTGCAGGCGGGCGGCTTTGCGCCCACCGCCCGCCGGGTGCAGACGCCGGACGCCCTGAGCGCCGCCCTGCGCCAGCCCTGGCAGGCGCTGCTGGTGGCCCACGGCCTGCCCCAGCTTGGGGTGCCCACCGCCCTGCGCCTGGTGACCACGGCCGGGGTGGACCTGCCGGTGCTGGTGCTGGTGACGGCGGCCGACGAGGCAACCGGCCAGGCCGGCATGCGTGCCGGGGCCTCCGACTACGTGCTGCGCGACCATCTGGGGCGCCTGCCCCTGGCCCTGGCCCGGGAGCTGCGGCTGCGGGAGGAGCGCCAGCGCATCGCCACCGCCCTGCGGGAAAGCCAGGAGACCTATAACAGCCTGTTCGAGACCAGCCACGCGGTGGTGCTGCTGGTGGACCCCGGGACCGGCGCCATCGTGGACGCCAACCCCGCCGCCTGCTCCTTCTACGGCTACACCCGGGCCCAGGTGACCACGCTTAACATCACCGACATCAACACCTCCCCGCCCGAGCAGACTTTCGAAAACATGGCCAGGGCCCGGGATATGAGCCAGCAGCACTTTCTCTTTCGCCACCGCCTGGCCAGCGGCGAGGTGCGGGAGGTGGAGGTGTACAGCGGCCCCATCCGGGCCCGCGGCCGGCAGTTCCTGTATTCGATCATCTACGACATCACCGAGCGGGTGCGAGCGGAGGCGGAGCGGGAGCGGCTGCTGGAGGAGCTGCGGGAGGCGCTGCGGCGCACGGAAAGCCTGGCCCAGGAAAAGCAGCACACCAGCGACCTGCTGCAGACCCTGATTGACACCATGCCGGCGGGAGTGGTGGTGTGCGATGCCAGGGGCGAGCTCACCTTCACCAACCCGGCCGCCCGGGTGATGCTGGGCGGCCCGCCTCTGGGCACCGCCCGCGAGGCACCCGCCGGCACCCTCCTGCTCACCGCCCAGGGCACGCCCTTCCCCCCCTCGGAACTGCCCCTGGTGCGAGCGATCGAGCGCGGCCAGACCAGCCGGGAGGTGCAGATCATGCTGCGCCTGGGCAGCGGCGAGGAGCGCACCATCGCCGCCGCCGCCAGCCCCCTGCGTACCCCCACCGGCGAGATCACCGGCGCCGTCGCCGTCTTCCACGACATTACCGCCCGCAAGCGGGCGGAAAGCGAGCTGCTCCGGGAGCGCGCCCTGCTCTCCACCGCCATTGACATCCTGCCCTTCCCCCTGGGCATCACCAGCCCCACCGGGGAGGTGCTGCGCGCCAACCAGGCCGGCTGCCGCTTCTTTGGCGGGCCTGATCCCAGCGCCTGGCAGGCTGTGCAGTTTCTTAACCCCGACACCCGTGCCCCCGTCCCCCCCGAGCAGTGGCCGGTGTCGCGGGCGCTGGCGGGCAAGGTGATTACCGGGGTGGAGGGCCTGGTAGTATTGCCCGACGGCAGGGAGGTGCCCGTTCTCATACAGAGCGGCCCGGTGATAGTGAGCGATGAGGTGGTGGGCGCGGTCTGGACCTTCCAGGACATCACCGCCCTCAAGGAGGCGGACCGGGCCAAGGACCAGTTCCTGGCCGTCCTCTCCCACGAGCTGCTCACCCCACTTACCAATATCTGGGGCTGGACACAGGCGGCCCAGCGCACCCCCGAGATCACCTCCCAGGCCCTGGAGGTGATCGGGCGCAACGTGCAGCGCCAGCGGCACATCCTGAACGACCTGCTGGATGTCTCCCGCATCGTGCACGGCAAGCTGTTCCTGCAGCCGCAGCCCACTGAGTTCTGGGACCTGGCCGCCCAGAGCGGGGAGGACTTCCAGCAGCAGGCCCAGGAGCGCCAGCTCGACCTGGTGCTGCCGCCGCCGCCGGCGCCCCTGCCCGTGCATGCCGACCCGGCCCGCATCCGCCAGGCGATCGGCAACCTGCTGGCCAACGCCCTGCAGTTCACCGAGCCCGGCGGCACCATCACCATCAGCGCCCGCCGGGAGGGAGAAATGGCGGTGCTCTCGGTGCAGGACACCGGCCGCGGCATCGCTCCCGAGGTGCTCCCCCACCTGTTCCGGCCCTTCCGCCAGTTCCCCCGCCCGGAGGCCGGGGGCGGGCTGGGGCTGGGGCTGGCCCTGGTAAAGGGGATCGTGGAGCTGCACGGCGGCCGCGTCACCGCCGCCAGCCCCGGCCTGGGCCAGGGCAGCACCTTCACCATCGAGCTGCCGCTCGCTCCCGGTGCTGCCAGTTAGCAGGCCCTCAGCGGGGGCGCAAGGGCTATTGTCTGCCAACATGACAAACAGCGCCTTCTGCAATGGCCCGCAAGGCGCCGGTTGCTGCTAATGTTAGGGCATCCTGACAAACAGGCGCCAAACGGCTGCCCGCAGGGATAGGAGGCTACCTGTGGCCGGTGCATGCTGGCCGTGGCCCCGCAGCGTGCGAGGCCTGCTTTGGCTCCTGCTGCTCCTGGTGCTCATTCCCGTGCTGGGAGTGCAGGCCGTTTTCTACCAGGCGCGCTTTAGCGCCCGCCGGGCAGACGAGCTGGCGGCCAACCGGGAAATGGCGCGGGCGGTGGCCACCGCCTTTGATAATTACCTGCAGGACGTGCTGCGCCAGCAGTGGGCCATGGGCTGCGCCCTGGCCGCCGGCCTGCCCCCCTCCCAGCAGGCGGCCTACCTGCGCCGCTGCGTGCAGGGTGCCCCCGCCCTGCGCAGCTACCTGTGGGCCCGTCCCTCGGGGACGGTGATCGCCGCCAGCGACCAGCAGGCCGCCGGCCGGCGCCTGGACACCGGGCCCTGGCGGCGGGCGCTGGCGCGGGGCCGCACCTGGGGGGTGGGCAACCTTTTCCTGTCGCCCGCAGGGCAGCCCAGCTTCTACATCGGCCGGGCCATCCCTGATCGCCAGGGGCGGCTGGAGGGGCTGCTGGTGGCGGAGGTGGACGCCGGCCGCCTGGAAGCAGCCTTGGCCATCCGCCGCAGCCGGCAGGGCGTGGTGGCGGTGCTCGACCGCCGGGGGCGCCTGGTTTACCGCTATCCCACCTTCCGCGGCCCCTGGGCACAGCGGGACCTGGCCACCTCCCAGCCCGGCGTGGCCCAGGCCCTGGCCGGACAGGAGGTGACCGCCACCTGGTACTGGCCGCCGCAGGCCGGCTCCCACATGGGAGCGCTCGTTCCCGTCCGCCTGGCCGGCTGGGTGGCGGGCGCCAGCCGCCCGGAGGCGGCGGTGCTGGCCCAGATGCGGCAAGACCTGTGGCGGGAATCGGGCCTGTTCCTGCTGGTGGCGCTGCTTGCCTTCCTGGTGGCGGGGGTGATCGGCAATAGCCTGAGCACCCCCCTCCGGCGCCTGGGCGAGCACGCCCTGGCCCTGGGGCGGGGGGAGCTGGACCGCCAGGCAGAGACCCCGGCCATCGCCGAGCTGGCGCGGCTCGGCCAGGCCTTCAACCACATGGCAGCCGAGCGCAGGCAAGCCGAGCAAGAGCGAGAGCAGCTGCTACGGGCGGTGGAGCGGGAGCGCCAGCGGGCAGAGGCGCTGGCCGGCAGCCTGCAGGCAGAGCGGGACCGCCTGCACGCCATCATGGAGAACACCCGCACCCACCTCGCCTACCTGGACCCGGACTTCAACTTCGTGCTCGTCAACTCCACCTATGTGCAGGGCTGCGGCTATGGCCGGGAGCAGTTGCTGGGGCGCAACCACTTTGAGTTCTTCCCTCATGCCGAGAACGAAGCCATCTTCGAGCAGGTGCGGGACACCGGCCAGCCCGTGGAGTTCCAGGCGCGGCCCTTTGAGTTCCCCGGCCAGCCCTGGCGGGGGGTCACCTACTGGGACTGGACCCTGGCGCCGGTGAAGGATGCCGCCGGCCGCCTGCAGGGGCTGGTGCTTTCCGTCACCGACGTCACCGAGCAGCAGCGGGCACAGCAGGAGCGGGAGCGGCTGCTGGCCCAGATGGAGGCGCAGCGGACCCTCTTCCAGACGGTGGTGGACCATGCCCCGGCCGGCATTTGCGTGCTGGACGGGCAGGCGCTGCGCGTGAAGTGGTGCAATCCCGCCTACCGCCGCTTCCTGGATCCCCCTTATTGCGACCGGGACCTCGCCGGCGTGCCCCTGTCCCAGTTCCTGCCCGGGGAGCAGGTGCGGGCGCTGTTCCGGCAGGTGGCGGCTACCCGCCAGGCCCACCTCGACCACGAGTACCGCTACCCCGGCTTCTCCCGCGGGCCCACCTACTGGGATTGGTCGCTCATCCCCCTGCCCGCGCCCCCGGGGCAGGTGCCCGACCTCATGGTCCTGGCCACCGACGTCTCCCCCCAGGTGGCCGCCCGCAAGCGGGTGGAGGAGCTGGCCGCCCAGACCGAGGCCAGCCTGGCCCAGCTGGAGGCGGTGCTCACCAGCATGACCGAGGGGCTGGTAATCTCCGACCTGCAGGGCAATGTGCTGAGCATGAACCCGGCCGCGCTGCGCCTCTATGGATACGACACGCCGGAGCAAGCACAACGGCCGTTGCGGGAGCTGGCGCAGCTTTTCCAGCTGCGCTCCCCGCAGGGGCGGCGGCTGCCCCTGAAGCAGTGGCCGCTCCCCCGGGTGCTGCGGGGGGAGACCTTCTCCAACCTGGAGGTGCAGGTGCACCGCCTGGATACCGGCGCCACTTGGTCGGGCAGCTACGGAGGCACCCCGGTGCGGGACAAGGACGGCCAGGTGATCCTGGGAGTGCTCACCCTGCGCGACATCACTGCCCGCACCCGGGCGGAGAAGGAGCTGGAGCGGGAGCGCGCCTATCTCTCTTCCGCCATCGAGCTGCTGCCCTTCCCCATCTTCTTCGTCTCGCCTCAGGGGGAGATCACCCGCGCCAACCAGGCCTGCCACCAGTTGCTGCCGGGCGGCCTGGAAAGCTGGCAGCAGGTGAAGCTGCTGCATACCTTCCCCCTGAAGCCGGCAAGCGAGCGGGAAAAGCCCCTGCTGCGCGCCCTGCGGGGCACGGCTACCCCGGCCGCGGAGTGGATCGCCCTGCTCCCCGACGGCCGGCGTATCCCCATCCTGCTCCACTCCGCCCCCATCAAGGTGGAGGGCAAGACGGTGGCCGCCGCCGTCGCCATCCAGGATATCTCCCCGCTCAAGGTCGCCGACCGGGCCAAGGACGACTTCCTGGCCGTGCTCTCCCACGAGCTGCTCACCCCCCTCACCAGCATCCTGGGCTGGGCCCAGCTCGCCCGCCGCCGCTCCGACCGGGCCACCCTCTGCCAGTCGCTGGAGGTGGTGGAGCGCAATGCCGCCCGCCAGAAGCGGCTGGTGGACGACCTGCTCGACGTTTCCCGGCTCATCCACGGCAAGGTGGAGCTGCAGCTCCGCCCCGTGGACCTGCGCCAGCTCGCCGCGCAGGCGGTGGAGGCCCTGCAGCACCAGGCCCAGGAGCGGGGGGTGCAGGTGAGCCTGGCCCCGGGCCCGGAGCTGCCGGTGTGCGCAGACCCCGAGCGCATGCTGCAGGTGATCAGCAACCTGCTGGTCAACGCTCTCAAGTTCACCGAGCCCGGCGGCACGGTCACCGTCACCGGCTGGCGCCAGGACGACTGCGCCCTGCTCGCCGTGGCCGACAGCGGCCGCGGCCTGGCCCCGGAAGCCCTGGCCCACATCTTCGACCCCTTCCGCCAGGTGGAGCGCAGCGAGGCCGCCGGCGGCCTGGGCCTGGGGCTGGCCCTGGTGAAGGGGCTGATGGCGCTGCACGGCGGCCAGGTCACCGCGGACAGCCCCGGGCCGGGCCAGGGCGCCGCCTTCACCCTGGAGCTGCCTCTGGGGCCTCCCGCTTAGGCCGGCGGCCGCTGGGCCATGACGCGCGGCCCGGCAAGAGGTAGAATAGGGCGCGTACCATCGCCCCAGCACAGGCAGACCATGCAGATCACCGAGCTCCGGGTCAAGAACTTCCGCAACTACCAGGCCGCCCGGCTGCATTTCGGCCCAGGCAGCAATATCCTGCACGGCGACAACGCCCAGGGTAAGAGCAACGCCCTGGAGGCCGCCGCCCTCGCCTGCACCGGCCGCTCTCCCCGGGCCGGGGCGGAGGCGGAGCTGATCCGCTGGGAGGAGGAGGTGGCCCACGTCTATGCCGCCGTGGACTCCCCGCAGCGGGGCCAACTGGAGCTCGAGGTCTCGCTCTCCCGGGGCGGCAGCAAGCAGTTCAAGGTGAACGGCGTGGCCAAGAACCGGGCCGCCGACCTGATCGGCTTGGCCCCCCTGGTGCTCTTCACGGTGGAGGACCTGGAGGTGGTGCGGGGCGAACCTGCCCAGCGCCGGCGCTTCCTCAATAACGAGCTGGGCCTGGTGAGCAAGTCCTACTATTGGACCCTGCTCCAGTACCACCGGGTGGTGGAGCAGCGCAACCGCCTGCTGCGGGAAGCCCGGGAGCGGGGAACCAGCCTGGAGCCCCTGCCCGCCTGGGATGAGCAGCTCTGCGCCCTGGGTGGCAAGCTGGTGAACAAACGTGCGCGATTTCTGCACAAGCTGGAGGAGACGAGCGGCCCTGCTCACGCTAACCTATGTGGCACCGGCTGCGTGCTCGGGCTCCAGTACCGGCCCTGCCTGGCTGGGGAGCAAGGGGAGGCGGGCTGGCAGGAGCTGAGCGCCACCGCCGCCGGAGAGCGCATCCGGGAGGAGCTGGCGGCACACCGGGAGGAGGAGCTGGCCCGGGGGATGACCATGGCCGGCCCCCAGCGGGACGATTTCCTGGTGACCGTGGCCGGCCGGGAGCTGCGGGTGTATGGCAGCCAGGGGGAGCAGCGCTCGGCGGCGGTGGCCCTGCGCCTGGGCCTGGTGGAGCTGCTGGCGCAGGACTGGGGAGAGCGCCCCCTGCTGCTGCTGGACGACGTCTTCTCCGAGCTGGATGCCAACCGGCGGCGAGGGCTGTTTGCGGTACTGGAGGGCCAGCAGGCGGTGATCACCTGCACCGATATCGCCACCCTGCCCGCGGAAGCGCTCGCCGGGGCACACCGTCTGCTCATCAGCGGTGGGCAGGTGGTAGAGGAGGGCTGAAGTGCGCAGAGGCCTGGGCTCCCTGGGCGAGGCCATCAAGGAGCTGCTGCGCCACCAGCAGTTGGAGCAGCGGGAAAAGGAGCATGCCGCCATGCGCTGCTGGGCAGAGGCGGTGGGCCCCGAAAACGCCCGCCACAGTCAGCCGGAGGGGGTGATCAACGGGGTGATGACCGTCACCGCCATCAGCCCCCTCTGGGCACAGGCCCTGCAGCTTATGAAGCCCAAGATCCTGGACCGCCTGGAGCAGTTGGTGGGGCCGGGGGTGGTGCGCGACCTGCGCTTTGGCGCGGTGCGGCGCCGGCCGCCCCGCCCCGCGCCCTCCCTCCCCCCGCCCTCGCCCCTGCGCTCCCCCAGCCCCGCCCAGCTCGACGCGGTCAAGCTTTCCAGCGAGCAGCAGGAGCATGCTGCTCGCCTGCGCCAGCAGGCGGCGGATGCCCAGCTCGGGCAGCTGCTGGAGCGGGGCTACCTGGGCCTGGTCCGGCTGCGCCGGTTTCGCCAGCAGCAGGGCTGGCGCCCCTGCCCGCGCTGCGGGCGGCCCTACCACGGCCCGGGGCGCTGGTGCGTGCTCTGCGCGGGGAAGGGCTGAGCGCCTTTCCCCGTGGAGGAGGCGGGGCAGGAGGCAAGCTCCTGCCCCACGGTGAGCCGAGGAGGCGGCGGTGCGGGTACTGATGCTCTCCTGGGAGTACCCCCCGAAGCTGGTGGGGGGGCTGGCCCGGCACGTTTATGAGCTGAGCCAGGCCCTGAGCGACCAGGGGGTGACGGTGCAGGTGATGACCGCCGAGGCGCCGGGTGCCCCGGCCCGGGAGCAGGTGGCGCGGGGCCTGCGGGTCTACCGCAACTCCGGCCCGGAAGTGGCAGCGAACGACTTCCTGACCCAGATCCACCAGCTCAACTTCGGCCTGTTAGAGGCGGCCGTCCCCCTGGCGGCGGCGGCCGACCTGGTGCATGCCCACGACTGGCTGGTGGCCTTTGCCGCCCGCACCCTGAAACGGGCGTGCCGGCTGCCCCTGGTGGCCACCATTCATGCCACCGAGTACGGGCGCAACGGCGGCCTGCATACTGACCTGCAGCGCTACATTCACAGTGCCGAGTGGATGCTGGGATATGAGGCGGCGCGGGTGATCGTGTGCAGCGAGTTCATGCGCCAGGAGGTACAGCGGGTGCTCACCTTGCCCAAGGACAAGGTGCGAGTGATAGGCAACGGCATCAACCCGGAGCGGCTGGCGCTGCCGGCAGCGGCGCGCGCCGGCCTGGCTGCATTCCGGGCCACGCTTGCCGCCGAGCACGAACAAATCGTGCTTTTCGTGGGCAGGATGGTGCGGGAGAAGGGCATAGAGACGCTGGTGGAGGCGATGCCGCGGGTGCTGGCGGCGGTGCCCACGGTCCGCTTTGTGCTGGTGGGAGGCCCCCATGACGGGGGCACCGTGGAGCGGGCGGCGCGCCTGGGGGTGGCGGACCGGGTGCGCTATATGGGGTTCGTGCCCGAGCAGGACCTGGCGAAGCACTACGCCTGTGCGCAGGTGGCGGTCTTCCCCAGCCACTATGAGCCGTTCGGCATTGTGGCCCTGGAGGCCATGGCCACCGGGGTGCCGGTGGTGAGCTCGGACGTGGGCGGCCTGGCCGCGGTGGTGGAGCACGAGGTGACCGGGCTCACCACCTACGCCGGCAACGCCGAATCCCTGGCCTGGGGCATCACCCGGGCCCTTGCCGACCGCCCCGCCGCCCTGGCGCGGGCGCGCCGGGCCAGGCGGCGAGTGGCCACCCGCTACAGTTGGCCGCAGATCGCCCGGCAAACCACGGCCACCTACCAGGAAGCGTCGGGGCTCGGGGGGGAAAGGCGGTCAAAGCAATGAAAGCCGTGGTCATGGCAGGAGGCGAGGGAAGTCGGCTGCGCCCCCTCACCTGCAATCGGCCCAAGCCCATGACGCCGGTGGCCAACCGGCCCATCATGGAGCACATCGTGCGCCTGCTCGCCCGCCAGGGGTTCTCCCAGGTCTACGCCACCGTCCACTACCTGGCCGACGAGATCGAAAGCTACTTCGGGGAGGGGCGAGAGCTGGGGGTGGGCATCCACTACTCGGTGGAGGACACCCCACTGGGCACCGCGGGCAGCGTGAAGCGCCTGGAGCCCCACCTGGACGAAACCTTCCTCATCATCAGCGGCGATGGGCTCACCGACGCCAACCTGCAGGCAGCGGTGGAGTTCCACCGCCAGCAGGGGGCGGTGGCCACCCTGGTGCTCAAGCGCGTGCCCGACCCCCTGGAATACGGGGTGGTGATCACCGAGCCTGACGGCCGCATCCAGCGCTTCCTGGAGAAGCCGAGCTGGGGCGAGGTGTTCAGCGACAGCGTGAACACCGGCATCTACATCCTGGAGCCGGAGGTTTTCTCTCGCCTGGAGCCCGACCGGCCGGCCGACTTCTCCCGCGACCTCTTCCCCCTGCTGCTGCAGGAGGGGGCACCCCTGTATGGCTACGGCATTGATGCCTACTGGACAGACGTGGGCAGCATCCAGCAGTACCAGCAGGCTAACTTCGACGCCCTGGAGGAACGAGTGGATCTCGACCTGCCGGGCCGGCTCCTGGCGCGCTCGGTGTGGGTGGGGGAGGGGACGCGTATTGACCCCGAGGCGGAGCTGGTGGGCCCGGCGGTGATCGGCGATAACTGCATCATCGGCCGGGGGGCGGCGGTGATCCGCAGCGTGGTGGGCGACAACTGCGTGCTGGAGCCGGGCGGCCGCGTCGAGCGCTCGGTGCTCTGGAACGGCTGCTACGTGGGCCGGGGCGCCCGGGTGCTGGGCGCTATCATGTGCCGGGAGGCCCTGGCCAAAACGGGCTCCCTGGTGCAGGAGGGGGCGGTGGTGGGCGACCGCTGCCGCCTGGAAGAGGGCACCACGGTGGCCCCCAAGGTGCGCCTGTGGCCCAACAAGATTACCGACCGGGGGGCGAAGGTCACCATGAGCCTGGTCTGGGGCACCAAGTGGCCGGGCTCCCTGTTCGGCAACGTGGGCATCACCGGCCTGGCCAACCAGGAGCTCACCCCCGAGTTTGCCACCCGCCTGGGCGCCGCCTACGGCGCCTTCCTGGAGCGGGGGTCGGAGGTGGTCACCTCCCGGGACACGCACCTGGTTTCCCGCATGCTGAAGCGGGCTATGATCGCCGGCCTGATGTCGGTAGGGGTCAACGTCCTGGACGTGCGCAGCATGCCCGCCCCGGTGGCCCGGCACACGGTCTCCACCGCCCAGGCGGCGGGGGGCATCCACGTGGCCCTCTCCCCCACCGACCCCAACCTGGTGAACATCCAGCTTTTTGACCGCCAGGGCAAGAACCTGGACCGGGCGGCCGAGCGCAAGATCGAGAACATTTTTTTCCGGGAGGATTACCGCCGCAGCTACCGGGAGGCGGTGGGCGAGCTGCAGTACCTGAGCCGCACCGTGCAGTACTATGCCGACGATTTCCTAAACTTCCTCAAGGGCGACCCCATCCGCGCCACCCACCCCCGCATCGTGGTGGACTACACCCACGGCCAGCTTTCCATGCTCATGCCCATGGTGCTGGGACGGCTGGGGTGCGACGCCATCAGCCTGAACGCCTTCGTGGACCCCAACCGGGAGCCCCGCGCCTGGCAAGAGCACACCGGCGCCAGCCGCCAGCTCGCCAGCATCGTCACCGCCTACGACGCCGACCTGGGGGTGATCGTGGACGGGGTGGGGGAGCGCCTGTCGCTGGTGGACGACCGGGGGGAGATGGTGGGGGGCGACCAGCTGCTGGAGGCGATGGTGGCCCTGGTGCTGGACGAGCGCGGGCCGGGGGCGCGGGTGGTGGTGCCAGTGAGCGCCTCGCACGCGGTGGAGCTGGTGGCAGCGGAGCAAGGGGGCACGGTGGAGCGGGTGAAGGCCGATCCCCGCTCCCTGATGGAGGCGGCCGGCAGCGAGCGGCCGCCGGTGCTGGTGGGGGATGCGGACGGCGGCTTCATCTTCCCCGATTTCGGGCCCGCCTTTGACGGCATGGCTTCCCTGGGTAAAATGCTGGAGCTGCTGTGCCGCGGGGGCCGCACCCTCTCGGAGCTGGTCGCCAGCCTGCCCCCGGTGCACAAGCGCTATGCGCCGGTGGAGTGCCCCTGGGAGCAAAAGGGGGCGGTGATGCGGCAGCTGCACGACCTGAGCGCTGGCCAGCAGGTGGATCATACCGATGGGCTGAAGATATACGAGCCAGGCGGCTGGGTGCTGGTGCTGCCTGATGCTTCCGAGCCGCTCTTCCACCTGTATGCCGAGGGGGACAGCCCCGAAGTGGCGGACCAGCTCCTGGAACAGGGCAGGCGGCAGATTTCGCTCCTGGTAGAGGCGCTCTGAATTCCCGTGGGGTGGAGGCAGATATGCGCTGGTGCAAGCTGGCCCTGATGCTGGGGCTGCTGGCGGCGGTCGCCGGGTGCAACCTGAGCGGCTGGTGCCACTTCGAGTCAGAAGCCAAGGGCGGGGCGGACTATAAGCTCTCCTTTGACTACCCCGACTACCTGCAGCGCCAGGAGGGGGCCAGGCAGTGGGCCCCGGGCATGCTCATCTTCCTGGGCGAGCCCGCCGCCACCTACAAGCTGCTGCCCAGCTATGTCTTCGCCTTCTGGCGGCCGCTGCGGCCCAAGGAAACCTTGCTCCAGTTCGCCGCCAGCCACACCGGCATCCCCAAGCAGCGCTGGCAGCCCACCACCGTCAGCGGCCAGCCGGCGCTGGTGGCCTCCGGGATCATAGTCGGGGGCAAGGAAACTACCGTCGTCTCCCAGCCCAAGGAGAGCAAGAACGCCTACGTGGTGCGCTTCAACGACGGCAGCAAGGCCCGGCCCAAGGTGAAGAAGGACTTCGTGCGCATGCTGGCCAGCCTCAAACTGGAGAAGCCTTAATGCCTGCCTGGACCGGCCCCCTGGAGGATATCGGCGGCTGCCGCTGGCGCATCCCCCAGGGCTACAAGCCCGGCATGCGCAGCGACGGCATTATCTATGCCTCCGCGCGCATGATCGAAGCCATCCGCAGCGACGACAGCCCGGAGCAGGTGGCCAATGTCGCCTGCCTGCCCGGCATCGTGGGCCCCTCCCTGGCCATGCCCGACATCCACTACGGCTATGGCTTCCCCATCGGCGGCGTGGCCGCCACCGATGCCGACACCGGGGTGGTCTCCCCCGGCGGCGTGGGCTATGACATCAACTGCGGCGTGCGCCTGCTGCGCACCGACCTGGAGGCCGACCAGGTGCTCCCCCGCATCCAGGACCTGGTGAACCAGATGTTCCGCGATGTCCCCTCCGGCGTGGGCTCCAAGGGCCTGATCCGCATCAGCCCCCAGGAGCTGACGCAGGTGTTGCAGCAGGGGGCGGCCTGGGCGGTGGGCCGGGGCTTCGGCCGGCCCGAGGACCTGGACCACCTGGAATCGAGCGGCCGCCTGGAGGGCGCCGACCCCGGCCAGCTCAGCGAGCGCGCCAAAACCCGGGGCGTGCCCCAGCTCGGCACCCTGGGCGCCGGCAACCACTTCCTGGAAGTGCAGGTGGTGGAGCAGATCTTCGACGAGCAGTTGGCCGGCGTCTTCGGGGTGACGCACCCTGGCCAGGTGACGGTAATGATCCACACCGGCAGCCGCGGCCTGGGCTACCAGGTGTGCGACGACTACCTGGTGGTGATGCAGGGGGCGGTGCAGCGCTACGGCATCTCCCTGCCCGACCGCCAGCTCGCCTGTGCCCCCGTGCGCTCGCCCGAGGGCAGCCGCTACCTGGCGGCCATGGCCTGCGCCGCCAACTATGCCTGGGCCAACCGCCAGTGCATCACCCACTGGGTGCGCCAGGCCTTTGAGCGCATCTTCCGGGTGGGCGAGCACAAGCTGGGGCTGCAGGTGATCTACGACGTGGCCCACAACATCGCCAAGCTGGAGCGCCACCTGGTGGAGGGCCGGGAGCGAGAGCTTTGCGTGCACCGCAAGGGGGCCACCCGCGCCTTCCCCGCCGGCCACCCCGCCCTGCCTGCCGACTATGCTGCCGCCGGCCAGCCGGTGCTGGTGCCCGGCGACATGGGCCGCCGCTCCTACCTGCTGGTGGGCACCCCCCAGGCCCTGGCCCAGACCTGGGGCTCCACCTGCCACGGCGCCGGCCGCATGCTCAGCCGCCACGCCGCCCTGGCCCTGGCCAAGGGCCGCGATATCGGCCGGGAGCTGGCCGACCAGGGCATCTATGTGCGCGCCGCCAGCCGGGGCGTGCTCGCCGAGGAGATGCCCGCCGCCTACAAGGACGTGGACCTGGTGGTGGAAACCTGCGAGGCCGCCCAGATCTCCCGGCGGGTGGCGGTGATGCGCCCCCTGGGCGTGATGAAGGGATAGCAGGAGACGCCGCCGAAGCACCCAGACGGCGTTAAAGGGCGCAGCGACACCCCTTTCGCCCCCAAACACATGCTCAAGGCCCTGCAGCAAACCTACCTGGCGGTCTTTCGCCACTACCCGGTGCTGGTGCCACTGGCCATCATCACCGCCTGCGGCGAGCTGGTCTATGCCGGCATCAACAACTACTCCCTCCCCCTGCTCCTGCAGCGCCAGGGGCGCAGCCTGGGCCTGGCCCAGGTGTCAGAGGTGGGGCTGGTGCTGGGGTACGTCACCTCCACCTTCCTGCTCTCGGAAACCTTGCTGCGTATCCCCTTTGGCCGGCTCTCCGACCGCTGGGGGCGCGCCCGGCTGATCGCCCTGGGCCCCCTGGTGGGCGCCGCCTCCCCCTCGCTCCTGGCCAACGTCTCCCACTACACCTGGATCTACCCCCTGCGCGTGGTGGACGGCCTGGGCGCGGCCGCCCTCTGGCCCTCCCTCTTTGCCCTGGTGGGCGACCGGGTGGACCGGGCCTGGCGCGCCACCGCCATGAGCGTGATGAACATGATCTACCTGGGCGCGGTGGCCCTGGCCCCCATGCTGGCTGGCCTGGTGATCAGCGGCACCCGCTCCTACCGCGCCCCCTTCTACGGCGCCAGCGGCCTGCTGCTGGCGGCCGGGCTGGTGGCCATCTTCTGGTTGGGCCGGATGCGCCCCGCCAGCAGCGACGGCGGGGAGGCGGAGCCGGACCAGGGCCAGGCCGCCGCCCGCCCCCGCGTCCTCTGGCAGGTGGCGGTGATGCTCGCCATCACCTTCAGCCAGACTTTCGCCGTGATCATGCTCGCCCCGTTCCTGGTGCTCTATGCCAGCGCCGAGCTGGGCCTGGCGGAGACCCGGGTGGCCCTGCTTTTCGTGGGGCCGGCGATCGGGGTGGCCCTGCTCTCCATCCCCTTTGGCCGGCTCGCCGACCGCTGGAGCCGGGAAGCGGCGGTGAAGCTGGCCCTGGTGGCCGCCGCGGCCGCCATGTGGCTGCTCCCCCAGACCAGCCGCCTGCCCCTGCTGATGGCCATCGCCACCCTTTTCGGCCTGGCCTACGCCCTGGGCACCCCCGCCTGGTTTGCCCTGCTCTCCGACATCGCGCCCGAGAGCCGACGGGGCCGGGTGTTCGGCAGCTTCGGCACCGCCCAGGGGCTGGGGGCCATCGCCGGCCCCCTGGTGGGCGGGCACCTGTGGGGCCTGGCCCACCACTACCCCTTCTATGCCAGCGCGGTGACGCTTACCCTCTCCGCCCTGCTCGCGGTGCTGGCCCTGCGCCCCCACGCTCCCTCCCCCGCCGTGCCCGCCCCCGACCGGGGCGGCCTGGGAGGCCACGTATGATTGCCGACCTCGCCGGCCTGGCGCTCAGCCTAGCCCTGATCCTGTTTGCCGCCGAGCTGTTTACCAACGGTGTGGAGTGGCTGGGCCACCGCCTCAACCTGGCGGAGGGCGCGGTGGGCAGCGTGCTGGCAGCGGTGGGCACCGCCATGCCGGAAACCATGGTCCCCCTGGTGGCCATCCTGCTGGTGGGCACCGACGCCAGCAAGCAAGTGGGCATCGGCAGCATCCTGGGCGCTCCCTTCATGCTCTCCACCCTGGCCTTTGCCATCACCGGCCTGGCCGCCATCCTTTACCGCCGGCGGCGGGTGCAGGGCGCCCGCATCTCCATCAACCAGCGGGTGCTGCACCGGGACCTCACCTACTTCCTGTTCATGTACTCGGTGGCGGTGCTGGTAGGGATCGTGCGCTTCCCCGGCTACCACGTGTCAGTCCCCCTGTTCCTGCTCGCCGGGTACCTGGTCTACCTGTACCTGAACCTGCGGGAGGCGGGCGAGCTCAACGGCGGCCTCTCCCCCCTGCGCCTGCAGGCCTGGCTTACCCATGCCCTGCTGCGCCCGGTGGAGGGCGAGGAGGAGCGCGCCTTCCACAAGCGGCGGGAGACGCACAAGCACCGCACCCCCCGCCTGCGCATCATCGGCGGCCAGGTGCTGCTGGCCCTCGCCGGCATCGTGCTGGGGGCGCACGTATTCGTGCACGGGGTGCAGGCGGTGTCGGTGGCGCTGGGGGTGGACCCGCTGCTGATCTCCCTGGTGCTGGTGCCGATCGCCACCGAGCTGCCGGAAAAGTTCAACTCCGTAATCTGGGTCCGGCAGGGCAAGGATACCCTGGCCCTGGGCAATATCACCGGCGCCATGGTGTTTCAGAGCTCGATCCCGGTAAGCGTAGGCGTGGCCTTCACCCGCTGGGAGCTGGTGGCGGCAGGGGGCAAGGTGCAGGCCGCCCTCTACTCGGCGGGGATCGCGCTGCTCTCCGGCGCCCTGCTCCTGCTCCTCTCCCGGCGCCGCCAGGGCAGGCGCCTGGCCCAGGTCAGCCCGGCGGTGCTGCTCACCGGCTTGCTGCTTTATGGCCTGTTCATCTTCCTGGTGTTTGGCTGAAGATCGGACGCTGGCTCCCGCCCCAGCCGCAGCAGCTGCGGGCTGCGCAGCATCACGGGGACGCCCGCGGTTTTCCGTAGGGGCGCATGGACATGCGCCCGCCCTCCCTCACCGCCTGATGTGCACCTCGAGCGCCTCCCCGGCGCCCAGGGTCACCGGCCGGGCGAAGCGGAGGGTGACCCGGCCGCCCTCCCGCTCCGCCCGGGCGGCGGCCCCCCCGGGCGCGGTCACGGTCACCCGCCCCCACCCCGAGGGCGCCTCCAGCACCAGCTGCCGCAGCTCCAGGGTGCCCGCATGCAGCAGCAGGCGGTCGGTCTGCTCCTGCCGCCTCCGCTCCTGGGCGAAGGTGCCGTAGCCCTGGGCGGTGGTGAAGAGCGAGCGGTGGTGCTCCGGGCTGATGCGGGGGGTGAGCTGCAGGATGCCCTGGGGCCCATGGTACCAGTAGCCTTGGGCAGCCAGCAGCAGCGCCCAACTGCTCATGGCCCGGGCGTAGTGCTCCCCGCACTCGATCTCATTCCACGGATTGCGCTTGAAGGGAGGGCGGGGTACGCCGTCGGCCCGGTTGCGGGCCGCCCGCACTACCTGGTAGGCCTCCGGCACCATCCCCTCGTAGATCAGGTGCGAGGCCACCTGGTACTCGATGCCGGTCCACACCTCATCGCAATAGTACATGGGTTCGGCCGGCCGGCCGCCGCGGGGCCAGGTGCAGACCAGCAGGCCCATGTCGGTCCCCGCGGCAAACACCCGCTGCGAGTGCTCGTGCTCGCTCAGGTCCCACCGGAAGTTGTGCTCCAGCACCGCCCGCAGCGCCCCGCGCACCCGCTCGGGTGGCAGCAGGTAGCCCAGCCCGGTCACCTGCGCAAACCACTGCCCCAGCATCTGGTCGGAGAGGCAGCCCTCGCCAAACTGCAGCCGCTCCCCCCCCGGCGGCACCCGCTGCACGTAGTACTCGCCGTTCCACAGGCCCTCCAGAGCCGCCCGGCCGGCCTCAAAGCGCACCCGGTAGCGCTCGGCGCTGGCCTCATCCCCGCATTCCCGCGCCATCTCCGCCGCCGCCCGCAGCGCTCCCAGGAACCAGGTGCCGGTGAAGGGGTTGGGCCCCTGGAAGGCCAGGTCGTAGGTGTTCCATTGCTCGCCCTCGATCAGGCCGTTGCCGTCCGGGTCATAGGCTTGCAGCGCCCAGTCCATGGCCCGGCGCACCCGGGGCCACTTGTCGGCCAGCCAGCCGCCGTCGCTCGCCTGCAGGTGCTCCCGGTAAGCCTTCATGATGCAGCCCAGGTGGCCATCGCAAAACGGGCCGCTGGCGCGGGGCAGGGAGAGCGGAAGCACGGTGCGGTGATGGATGAAGCCGCTCTCGTCCTGCTGGACGCCAAAGTCGGTGTCCCGCATGTTGCGCTCGAGCGCCGGGAAGAGCTTGGCCAAGGTCTGCTCGTAGTTCCAGACGTGCGTGCAGTTCATGGGGCAGCACCAGCCCCCCTCAAAGGCGGCAAAGGTGCCGTCCTCGATCCACAGCACCGTCTGGCTGCGCAGGGTGGAGATCTGCGAGGACACACAGTCCAGCAGCCAGTAGGGCAGGGTGGAATCGTAAAACACCTGCCGGAAGCGCCTGGTCTCTCCCGCCAGCCGCTCCAGGTGGTCGGCCACGTAGCCCGCCGCCTGGGCAGCGTCCGCAAACCAGTTGCTGTACATGTGGCCCAGGCGATAGCCGGCCAGGGACTCCTGGTAGTCGGCATAGTGGTTGGGAAAGTGCCAGGCCAGGATGAAGGTGGCGGTGCCGCTCTCCCCAGGCCCCAGCTCCAGGGGCACCGCCACCGCGCAGTTCAGCGTGCGGCCGGGCGCGGTCGGCCCCGCCTCACCCTCGCCGCCAAAGCCCCGCCCCGCCCCAAACCGCCGCCACAGGCCCGCCGGGTCGCTCCAGCCCGCCGCCGCCGCCGCCCCCGGGGCGGTGGTGCCCAGCGTCAGGGAGCCGTAGTGCTTGGCCTCCCGGGCCATCCCCGGCGCCCGCATCTCCACCCCCAGCCAGCCGGGCCGGCGCACCACCTGGTTCAGGTTGCCGCCGTAGCCCGGGTTCAGCACCTGCCCCCAGGCGTCGGCGGTGATGGGGCTGCGGCCGTCATAGCCCACCGCATTCTGGCAGCAGGCGAGCAAGGACACCTGCACCCGCTCCCGGCCTGGGTTGGCCACCCGGAAGCAAAAGACGATCGCGGGCAGGGCGGAATCCTGGGCCTGCAGGGGCACGAAGGGGGAGAAGGCCTCCAGGGCCACCTGCACCGGCAGCGCCGCGTCCCGGTAGCGCAGCTCGGCGATGGGGTACTCGCCGATGAACTCGATCTCCTGGATGGCGGGCAGGCGCCCGATGCCGTCAAGCTGCAGCAGCCGGGCCACCGCCCGGCCTCCCTCCCGCACCGCCCGCACCGCGAAGAAGCCGCCCGGCACCACGCAGGAGGAATTGGCGGTGTTGAAGATCTGCCATTCCCGCAGGTCACCCCGGCCCCCCAGGGCAATGCTGCCGGCACCGATGCCCCCCAGGGGCATGGCCAGGTCGGCCAGGGCCTGGCCCCGGTAGAGGTGGCGGCGGGCGGGGGCCAGCAGCGACTCCCGGAAGTGCTGGATACGCGCCGCCCGCTCCCGGGCCGCCGCCTGCCCTGCCCGCTGCTCAGCCGCCTCCTCCTGCGGGCCCAGCTCCCGGATGTCGTCCACGTTGAGGTGGCCCCAGCCGCCGGTGGCCCGGTCCACCACCCGCAGGAAAACCGGTGTGCCCAGCCACGCCGACACCTCCCAGGTCACCGGGTGCATCGCCTCCTGGTTGCGGCCGGCCGCCCGGCACAGCTCCTCGCCGTCCCGCCGCCGCACCAGGGCCACGTATACCTCCGGCCCGGCGCCGCCCCCCACCCGCAGCCGCAGGCGGCGGGCATGCAGGGTGAAGGTGGGTGAGCGCAGCTCCCCGGTCAGGGAGTCATCAAAGCCGCCGCTGGGGAGCTCGCAGGTGCCGATGAAGTAGCGCCCCTGCTTGCCGAAGTTGCCCCCCCAGCGGTCGTTGTCCTGGCTGACCGGCTGCGGCCCCAGGTTGCCCCAGGCCACCTGCCAGCCCTGCCGGTCGCCGCTCTCGAAATCCCAGTGCGTCAGCGGTGCCGCCCCAGCCGGCCCCAGGGCCAGCCCCACCAGCGCCACCGCCAGCCAGGCCCGCCGGCCCATGCCCGCTTAGCCCTGGGCCGCCGCCAGGGCCTCTCGGGCCCGGGGCAGCACCAGCCGGTCAATGGCGGCGTCCTCGTTGGCCACCGCCTCCCCTCGGAACAGGAACCAGTGCTCTACATACTCCACCGCCTCCCCTGGCCCCAGGGTCACCAGCGGCCCCACCGTCTCCAGCTCCAGCATCTCCGGGTTGGTGAATAGCTCCACGGAGCAGCCAAAGTCCGGGTAGGCGGCGCCCACCTGGTAGGCGTGGGTCTTGATGAACAGGTCCTGCCCCAGGGCGTAGGCCGCCCACCCCTCTCGGTTGCCGATGCCGACCTTCTGGGGGGTCTTGGCCGCCGGGTCCTGGCGCAGGGTGAGGTACTTGGTGCCCCAGCGCCAGCGGGGGTCGCTCATGTCCGTGTAGGTCCACTGCACCAGGGGCCGGGCCGGCAGCAGGGACTCCGGGTGCGGGGCAAAGGGCGGCTGGGGTACGATCGCCAGCCCCCGCTGGGCCATCATGCTCAGCGCCCAGGGGGCCAGCTGCAGGGCCCACAGGTTCTCGTTGCGCAGCCGGTGCAGCACCCGCACGTGGTTGCGGTCAGCGTCCATGGCAACCACCATGGTCTTCTGGATACCGGTGGTGCCCTCGGTGGGCTGCACCAGGGTCAGGGTGTCCGTCATGGCGACCACTGTGGTCTTCTGGATGCCCGTGGTGCCCTCGGTGGGCTGCACCAGGGTTAGGGTGCCCGCCTGCACCTGCACCTGGATGGGCCCGTTGTCCGGCCAGTAGGTGCGGGGCTTGGCCTCCGGGGCGTGCCACAGGCGGTGGCCGCCGTAGATGCGCCACTCCTCGCCCCCCCTCTTGCCCACCTGGTCGGCGAACTCGCCAAACACGTTGTCGCCGCCCACGAAGCCCAGCCGGATGATGCGGGGCCCCACGTCGCCAGTCGCCACCAGCTCCACCTGGCCGTTGGTCATGCGATAGCAGTTGGGCCATCCCCCGTACGCGGTCTTCATCACCTGCACCCCTTTCTCGGCGTGGGCCAGCCCCGCCGCCAGCAGCACAAAGCAGCACAGTAGACACCCTACCGCCGCCCATGTTCGCATGGCATTCCCTCCGCTTGCCTGGATTGATGCCTGGTACCCGGTCCGCCGCGAGCAGACCGGCGCATTACTTCGCAGGCCGCCCCGCCGCCTCCTGCCCATCCCCGGCAGGACCCAGGCCCCCTGTGCCCGAAGCTACCCCTGCCCCCCCATCCGGGGGCGGAGGCCGGCATGACCTCTCGCGAGCGGCTGCAAGCGGTGCTGGCAGGCAAGATCCCGGACTGCGTGCCGGTGGCTCCCGACACCTCCAACATGATCCCCGCCCGCCTCACCGGCAAGCCTTTCTGGCAAATCTACCTGTACCAGGACCCGCCCCTGTGGCTGGCCTACCTGGACTGCGTCAAGCACTTCGGCTTCGATTCCCTGATGGACGGCTACTTCCCGCTCACCCTCCCCGAGGAGGCCGACCCCGACGCCCCCGCCTGGGAGCCCATGATCGTTTACGAGACTCCCGAGCGCCTGGTGGTGCAGCACCGGCGGCGGGAGGGACGGCGGGTGGCATGGTCGAGCCGGGTGGACGTGTACTACGTGGCCGATCCCCCCACCGGCGGCGTGCCCCCCGAGAAGATCGGCCTGCCCCCGGTGCCCCGCCGTTGGCGCCCGGTGGAGGGGGTGAAGCAGTGGCCGACCGGAGTGGACCTGCTGCGCCTGGTAAAGCAGGAGATGGGGGACCACGGCCTGGTAGGGGTGTGGTGCGGCACCACCCTGCTCACCGGCAACCCGGAGGCCCTCTATTCCTACTACGACGACCCGGCTCCCTGGCGGCGGCGGGCGGTGGAGCTGCTGGAGCACTTCGAGGCCCGCTTCCACCGCCTGCTGCGCCTGCCGGAGCGCCTGGATTTCCTCTGCCTGGGGGCCTCGGGCACCCTGGTCTTTGGCACCGTGCCCATGTTCAGAGAGCTGGCCCTGCCCATCGTGCAGCGCATCACCGAGCTGGCCGCCGCCGCCGGCCTGCCCACCCACATCCATTCCTGCGGGCCAGAGCGGGAGCTGGTGCGCATCTGTGCTGAGGAGACCCAACTCAGCGTGATTGACCCCCTGGAGCCGCCTCCCATGGGCGACTGCGACCTGGCCCACCTGAAGCGCCGCTACGGCCATCGGCTCACCCTCAAGGGCAACCTGCACACCACCGAGGTGATGCTGCGAGGCACCCCGGAGACGGTGGCCGCCGCCAGCCGCCAGGCCATTGACGCCGCCGCCGAGGGCGGCCGCTTTATCCTCTCCACCGGCGACCAGTGCGGCCGGGATACCCGGGACGAGAACATCCTGGCCATGATCGCCACCGCCCGCGACTACGGGCACTACTGAGCCGCCCTCGGGAGGAAATTGGCATCCAGCCGCGGAAGTTAGCGCCGAGGCATGCCGGTGAGATACCTGCTGCTCGCTTTCATCATCCTTGTGAGCGCGATGCCCGGCCGCGCCGGAGAGCAGGCGATGACCATTGCCATTGACTGCGCCCATCCCCAGGGCACCATTTCCCCCTACATCTACGGCCAGTTTATCGAGCATTTGGGCCGCTGCATTTACGGCGGCATCTGGGCCCAGATGCTGGAGGACCGCAAGTTCTTCCACCCCGTGGGCCACGCTCCCTCACCCTGGCGGCGGCTGGGCGGCCAGGCGGGCTGGTCGCTCACCATGGATTATCTGCACCCCTACGTGGGGCGGTGGGCGGTGGAGGTGGCCCTGGACCAGCCGCAGCAGGGCGAGTGCGGCCTGGTGCACCCCGGCCTGGGGGTGGTGGCGGGCAAGCAATACCTGGGCTATGCCCTGCTGGCCGGGGAGCGCTGCGGCCCGGTGCGGGTGAGCCTGGCCTGGGGCGAGGGCAGCGACGCCTGCCAGGTGGTGACCATCCCCCGGGTGACCAGCGCCTACCGCAAGTATGCCTTTCGCTTCCGGGCCGGCGCCACCAGCGACCAGGCGGCGCTGCGCATCGGCATCAGCCGGGGCCTGCTGCGCATCGGCGCCCTTTCCCTGATGCCGGCGGACAACGTACACGGCCTGCGCGCCGACACCCTGGCCCTGCTCCGTCAGCTCAACAGCCCCCTCTATCGCTGGCCAGGGGGCAACTTCGTGAGCGGCTACGACTGGCGGGTGGGCCTGGGGCCTCAGGACCGCCGGCCCCCCTTCCGCAACCCGGCCTGGGAGGGCATTGACCAGAACGACTTTGGCATTGACGAGTTCATGGCCTTCTGCCAGGAGCTGCGCACGGAGCCCCTGGTGGTGGTGAACACCGGCGAGGGTTCGCCCAAGCTGGCCGCCGAGCAGGTGGAGTACTGCCGCGGGCCGGCCACCAGCACCTGGGGGCGGGTGCGGGCCCAGAACGGCCACCCAGAGCCCTACGCCGTGCGCTGGTGGGGCATCGGCAACGAGATGTACGGCGACTGGCAGCTCGGCCACATGCCCCTGGCAGACTACGTGATCAAGCACAACGAGACGGTGCGCGCCATGCGCCGGGTGGACCCGGCCATCAAGACCGTGGCCGTGGGCGACAGCAGCGGCTCCTGGAGCGAGGGGATGCTGGCCGTCTGCGCCGACTACATGACCGCGCTGAGCGAGCATTTCTACGTGGAGCACAAGGACGACCTGCGGGACCATGCCGCCCAGCCCGCCCTGGCGGTGCGGGGCAAGGCCGACCGGCACCGGCACTACCTGGCCACCCTGGGCAGCCTGCAGGGCAAGCGCCTCCCCATCGCGCTCGACGAATGGAACTACGGCTGGCCGGGCGTGCCCATCTACGGCGAGCTGGGAGTGCGCTACCAGCTCCGGGATGCCCTGGGCATCGCCCGCGGTCTGCACGAGGTCATCCGCCAGCACGACCTTTTCCTCATGGCCAACTTCGCCCAGACCGTTAACGTCATCGGCGCCATCAAGACCACCAAGACTTTCGCCGAGTTTGACACCGTGGGCCTGCCCCTGGCCCTCTACCGCAACCACTTCGGCAGCCTGCCCCTGCCCGTGCCCGCCGACACCGGGGACCTGGACGTGGTAGCCGCGCTCACCCCGGACCGGCGCACCCTCACCCTGGGCATAGTCAACCCCACCCCCCAGGCGGCCAAGCTGGCCCTGGAGCTGGCGGGGTTCGCCCCCGCCGGGGCGGGGCGGCTCTTCACCATCACCGGGCCCCATGCCGACGCCTACAACGAGCCAGGCAAGCCCCCGCTGGTGGCCATCCAGGAGCAGCCGCTGGCGTGGAGCGGCAGCCTGGAGGCGGCGCCCCTGAGCATCAACCTGGTGGTGCTGCCCGGGTCATAGCACTGGCCTCGCCCGGCCGGGGAGGAAGTATGAAGAAGACGGACTGGATACCGGCAGCTATCGTCACCGGGGTGACCATCGGCCTGCTGTTGCTGGCCGCCCTGGGGACCCTGTGGCTGCTGCTGAAGGCGGGCACGGTGCTCAAGCTGCTGGCGGTGGCGCTGCTATTGGCGCTGGCGCTCAGCCCCCTGGTGGACCGCATGGAGCGCCGCCGCATTCCCCGCGGCCTGGCCCTGGTGCTGATGCTGGTGCTGCTGCTGGCGGTGATCGCCGGCATCTCCCTGCTGCTTATCCCCCAGCTCGCCGAGCAGGTGACCATGTTCATCAACAACCTGCCCGACTACTGGGCGGCCTTGCAGGACCGCACCGCCGCCTGGCTGGCCCGCTTCCCCTACCTGGAGCAGGCCTACCAGCGCGTTGACCTGGCAGGCGCCCTCTCCGCCCGGGCGCAAGGGCTGCTGGCGGCGGCGGGCAACGTGGCCTCCTGGGTGGCGGCCACCGTCACCTCCCTGGTGCTGGTGGCCTTTGCCACCGTCTTCATGCTGGCCAACCCCCGGCCCTTGCTGGAGGGCGCCCTGGCCGCCATCCCCGATCGCTACCAGGAGCAGGTGCGGGCGGTAGCCAGCCAGTCGGCAGCCAAGCTGCGCGCCTGGGTGCAGGGGATTCTCATCCTCTCGGCGGTGATCGGCATCGCCTCCGGGGTGGGACTCACCTTGCTGGGCGTGCCCTATGCCGTGCTTTTTGGCCTGCTGGCGGCGGTGCTGGAGGTGGTGCCCACCCTGGGGCCAGTGCTGGCCGCCATTCCCCCGGTGCTGGTGGCGCTCATCGCCATCAGCCCCCTGACCGCCCTCTACACCGCCTTGCTTTTTGTGGGCGTGCAGCAGGTGGAATCAGCCGTGCTCTCGCCCCTGGTCATGTCCAAGAAGCTGGAAATGCACCCGCTCTCCGCCCTGGTCGCCCTGCTGGTGATGGGCAGCCTGCTCGGCATCTTTGGCGCTGTCATCGCCCTGCCCGTGCTGGCCGTGCTCAAGGTGGTCTACGACACGGTCTACCTGCCCCTCATCCACCCACCCCGGGAGCTGGAGGCCGAGGCCGAGCTGCCCCCCGCCGAGGAATCACCGTAGGGGCGCATGGACATGCGCCCGGCCCCCCCCTCCCTGTCATTTCGAGGGAGGCGTGAGCCGACCGAGAAATCCCGCTCTCCTCTGCTTCCTCCCTGCCCTCCTTTGCCTGCCATCGGGGCGCGGCGAGGATTGCCGTTCCGCCCTGCCTGCGCGCCTACGGCCACGGGATGCGGGGCACGGGCAGGTGGAAGAGGGACCCGAGCAGGGTCCAGGTCACGGCTGCCATGAACTCCCCCAGGATGAGCCCCAGAAAAAGCGGCCGCGCCCGGCGGTAGAGCTTGCGGCCACCGTAGTGCACGGTGACGATCTTGAGCACCCAGGCCAGCAGCATGGGCCGATCCCCAGTACCTTCGGGTAGGAGCGCAAGAGGGCCTCCGCCGCTTAAGTTCTGCCGCCGCCGGGTGCGTCCTCCCGGCCGGGCGGCCCCCGGGCCCCCGCAAAAGCAGGCCGGACGCCCGATTGAACGTCCGGCCGCGTCCATCCTATGCAGGAGCGGTTACTTGAGCAGCTTGGTGCTCTTGCCTACGTGGCCGTCGGCAAAGACCGCGTTGCGCACGCCCCCCGGGTGCGGCTTGGCGTCCCAGATCGCCTCCACCGTGGCCGGCTTCTTCACCTTGGCCAGGGGCTTGCAGTTCAGCGCCACGTTGGGCTGGTAGGGCAGCTTGGTCACCGGGCAGGAGAAGGTGGCCCGCACCTTCACCCGGCGGGAGAGCGAGCGCTGCAGCTGCACCGAGTTCTTCATGGGGGGCAGGGTGTCATCGTAATCCTGGGCATACTGCAGCAGCGCCGTGGACAGCGTTTTCAGGTTGGCCAGACAAGCCGCCTGGGGGTCAGCCCGGACCTGCGCCAGCGCCAGCGACAGGCCCCCCAGCGCCAGGGCGCCCATCACCAGGCCAGTCGCCAGGGGTCGCACATGTCCTCGCATCAGCGGTCTCCTCCCGCGATTATGTTACCCAAACCGGCCTGCCCCATGCGCTCGGCCGGTGGATTGGCTCATTGATTTAGACACCGGGTGGGCCGGATGGTTCCCTGTCCCCCTAATCGCCCGGCCGGAAGAACTCGTCGCCGTGCTCCAGGGGCGGCACCCCCACCACGATGGTGCGAAAGTCGCCGTAGCCGCGGTGGCGCACCCCGGCCGGAATGTAGATTACCGTGCCCGGGCGCAGCGGAAACTGCTCGTCCTCCAGCTCGATGGTGCCCTTGCCCTCCAGGATGTAGTAAATCTCGTCACACCCCTGGTGGTAATGCTTGCGCGAGTCGGTGATGTGGGTGACGTGCAGGTTGGCCGCCAGGCCCAGGGAGCTGGGCAGCACCCGCGTGCTCGCCCCGCAGTAGCAGGGCACCGGCTCCACCTCGTCAATGTGCCGCACCAGGTAGCCCTTCCCGCCCATCGCCGCCTCCTATCCCGGCATCTGCGCCCGCAGCAGGGCCAGGTCCGCCGCCGCCAGCTCCACCAGCTCCTGCCGGGACCGGTACGGGTACTCCACGTGCAGGCTCACCGGCCCCCCAAACCCCACCCCCCGGGCCCCCGCCAATACCTCGGCCCAGTTTACCATGCCCTGGCCCAGGGGGACAAATCGCCGCTGCCAGCGGCCGCCCTCCCGCTCCCAGACCGGGTCCTTGACCCCCAGCGCACACAGGTGGGTGGCCACCATCTCCAGCCCCATCGCCCAGCCGGCCCCGCCCAGGCGCTGGTGACCGGCATCGGCATAGGCCCCCACGTAGCGAGGATCGCAAGTGCTGATCAGCCCCGCCAGCGCCTCGCAGTTGCACCCCAGGTAGTCGCCGGAGTGCGTGTGGTAGCAAAACTTCACCCCGTAGCGGGCCCCGATGCGCTCAAACTCGCCCAGCGCCCGCTGTGCCGCGTCCAGCTCCGGCCAATAGCAACCCCGGTAGGGAAAGTAGCCCAGCTTGATCAGCCCCACCCCCGCCTCCTGGCAGGCGGCCGCCACCGCCGCCGCCGGGGGCGCCGCCGGGTCCACAAAGTCGGTGGGCAGGCTCACCATGGGCAGGGCCAGGCCGGCCTGCCGGCAGCAGGCCGCCGCCCGGGGCAGCTCCCGGCCCGCGTTGTCCGGGGTCACGGCGTGGCCCGGCCGCACCGCCAGGTCCAGGCCGTCCGCCCCCACCTGGCGGGCAAAGGCCACCTGGCTGGCCAGGTCCTCGCCCTGCAGGGGCTTGGTGAAGAATACCAGCTGCATGTGCGCGCCCTCCCGCTGCCCGCCGAGGACAGCAGATTAGCATTTCGCTTGCCCGCCCCCTTTCCCTGTCGGCCGGCGTGTGCGGCCGGACGCCGGGCATGCCTGGCCGCGGGCACAAAACCCGCCGCTGCCTCCTTGACCGGCCCCCCCTCACTGCCTACCGTAGTCGAAACCCAATCCCCGCGGCAGGAGGGCAGCGACATTGAGCAGCACGGCAGGCCGAACCATCATCTACCTGGTCGTTCTCCTGGTGGGCGTGGTGCTGGGAGGGGCGCTGATCGGCTGGATCCTGATCCGCCAGGAGCGCCAATACGGCCTCTTCCGCCCCTTCCAGCCGGGCGTGAGCAGCCGGCTGGAAGGGCAGGGGCCCATCCCCACCGCGGTGAGCCAGGTGGGGCCGGCCGTAGTGCAGATTCGCACCCGCAGCGAGCAAGCCAGCGGGGGCTACGCCCAGCTTCCCCCGCTGTTTCGTGACCTGCTGGCGCCCCCGGTGGAGGTGGAGGCGGAGGGCTCGGGCATCATCATCAACGCCCAGCAGGGCTATGTACTCACCAACGCCCACATGGTGAAGGGCGCCCGCCAGATCCTGGTCACCCTCTCCAGCGGCCGCAATCTCCCCGGCCAGGTGCTGGGCGCTGACACCATGACCGACCTGGCGGTGGTGCAGATTCCCGGCGGCCGCCTGCCCCAGGCTCGCCTGGGAGACAGCAGCGCCATTCCCCCCGGCGCCTGGGCCATCGCCATCGGCAACCCCTACGGCTTCCAGAATACCGTGACCGTGGGAGTGGTGAGCGCCAAGGGGCGCACCCTGCTCAGCCCCACCGGCTTCCCCCTGGAGCAGCTGCTGCAAACCGACGCCGCCATCAACCGCGGCAACTCGGGCGGCGCCCTGGTGGACCTGGCGGGCAACGTGATCGGCATCCCCACCGCCATCATCCCCTTTGCCAATGGCATCGGCTTCGCAGTGCCGGTGAACACTGCCAAGCGGGTGGTGCCCCAGCTCGTGCGCTACGGCAAGGTGATCCGCCCCTGGCTGGGCATCCGCTACCGTCAGGTTAGCCCGGAAGACGCCTCCTCCCTGGGGCTGGGCCGGGCACGGGGGCTGCTGGTGGCGGCGGTGGTGCGGGGCAGCCCCGCCGACCGGGCAGGCCTGCGCCCGCAAGACGTGCTGCTGGAGGCCGAGGGCCGGCCGCTGGCCAGTGCCGATCAGCTGCGCCAGCTCATCCTCTCCCGACCGGTGGGGAGCCGGCTCACCCTGCGCCTGTGGCGAGCGGGCAAGGCCAGCACCATCCGGGTGCGCCTGGGGGAGATGCCAACGGAATTGGAGACGAAATAGCCTGTGGGGGTGGAAGATGCGCAAGGAATCGTCCTCAACGGTGGAAGACGAGGCGCTGGCCACCAGGATCAAGATCGCGCTCCGGGAGCACAGCGAAACCGGCGGCCTGCCCATTGACGTGCAGGCCGAAGACGGCGTGGTCACCCTGCGCGGCTGCGTCGACACCGAAGAGCAGCGGCAGGCGGCCGAGGAGCTGGCGCGCCGGATAATGCCCGTTAAGCACGTGATCAACCAGGTGGACGTGCGCCCGGTGGCAGAGCAATGAGCGGCCAGCGCCAGCACCCGTATGGTTATTTCAGCGAGGACGGCCGGGAGTACGTGATCACCAGCTGCGAAACCCCGCGCCCGTGGATCAACTACCTCTCCAACCAGGACTACTGCGCCCTGTGCTCGGCCACCGGCGGCGGCTACTCCTTCTTCCAGAGCTCGGGGTTCGACCGCATCACCGGCGAATACCCGCCCATTACCATCTTCTCCGACCGCCCCGGCCGCTACATCTACCTGCGGGACGAGGATACGGGCGAGTACTGGACGGTGAACTGGCAGCCCCTGCGCAAGACCCCCGAGCGCTGGGAAAGCCGCCACGGCCAGGGCTACACCCGGCTCAGCAGCGCCTACAACGGCGTGGGGGCCCAGGTCACCTACTTCGTGCCCCTGGATGATCCCCTGGAGCTGTGGCTGATCTCCCTGCGCAACGAGAGCGGGCGGCCCCGGCGCCTGAGCATGTTCTGCTACGTGGACTGGGTGCTGGGCAACTACGCCTTCCACCTGGTGGAAAACGCCTTCGCCCACCTCTTCCACGAGGTGGTGTGCGAGCCCTCGCAGATGATCATCTATGCCACCAACCGCTACTGGAACGTGGCCGGGGGGGCCGCTACCACTAACCCCAACCTGGCCTGGGACAAGGTGGCCTTCATGGCCGGCAACTACTCGGTACACGGCTATGACTGCTCGGCGGAGCACTTCATCGGCCCCTTCCGGAGCTGGGCGTGCCCCCGGGCGGTGGAGCAAGGCCGCTGCGGCAACAACAACTCTCACGGCCGGGAGTCCGTGGGCGTGCTGCAGCATGACTTCGCCCTGGAGCCCGGGGAGGAGCGCGCCTTCACCACCATGCTGGGGGTGGTGCTGGATCGGCGGGAGGTGCTGCCTCTGGTGCGCAGGTACCGCCACGCCCGGGTGGCCCAGGCCGAGCTGGACCGGGTGCGCCGCTATTGGGACGACTACCTGCACCGGGTGTGGGTGACCACCCCGGACCCCGACTTCGACCTCTCCCACAACATCTGGAACAAGTACCAGGCCTGGGTCACTGCCCACTGGAGCCGCATGGACTCCTACTACATCGGCGGCGCCTCCATCATCGGCTTCCGCGACTCCTGGCAGGACCTGCTGGCGGCCATGGTCAACGACCCCCTGCGCTCCCAGCGGCGCCTCTCCTACCTGCTCTCCCACCAGTTCTCCGACGGCGGCACCCTGCACAACTGGGACCCCCGCACCAACCTGGGGGTGCGCACCGGCCACTCCGACGACCCCCTGTGGCTGGTGATGGGCATGGTGCGCTACCTGAAGGAAACCGGCGATTATGACATCCTGGGCTCGGACGTGGACTACTACGACGGCCCCTCCGGTACCGTCTACGAGCACATGACCGGGGCCACCGACTACGTGCTGCGCCACCGCAGCGCCCGGGGCATCCCCCTCATGGGCGCCGCCGACTGGAACGACGCCCTGGACCAGGTGGGCCGGGAAGGCCGCGGGGAATCGGTGATGGTGGCCGAGCACCTGTGCTGGATGCTCCGGGAGATGGCCCAACTCGCCACGCGCCTCGGCGAGCCCGAGCGCGCCCACCGCTACCAGCAGGAGGCAGGCCGCATCAAGGAGTGCGTGAACGCCTACTTCTGGGAGGGCCGCTGGTACGCCCGGGCCACCACCGACGAGGGGCGGGTGCTGGGCTGCTCTATCTGCTCCGAGGGGAAGATCTTCCTCAATGCCCAGTCCTGGGCGGTGCTCAGCGGCATCGCCGAGGGCGAGCGCGCCTTCGCCGCCATGGACGCCTGCTGGGAGCTGCTGGACACCCCCTACGGCCCCGCCCTCTTCCTGCCCGCCTACCGGGAGCCGGAGCAGGACATCGGCATCATCACCCGCTTCGCCCCCGGCACCAAGGAGAACGGCACCATCTTCAATCACCCCGTGGCCTGGGCCATCATGGCCGAGTGCGTGCTGGGCCGGGGCGACCAGGCCTACCAGGTGTGGAAGAAAAACAACTTCATCACCCTGGGCCGGGAGGCCGACCGCTACCGCGCCGAGCCCTACGTCTATGCCGAGTATATCAACGGCCCGGATTCCGAGGACTTCGGCCAGGGCAACTTCTCCTGGATGACCGGCACCGCCTCCTGGATGTGGCGAGTCTGCCTCGACTGGATCCTGGGCATCAAGCCCGACTGGGACCAGCTGCGGGTGGACCCCTGCCTGCCCACCGCCTGGCCGCGGGTGCACGTGCGCCGGCCCTGGCGCAACGCCGTCTACGAGCTGGAGATCGAAAACCCCGCCCACATCAGCAAGGGCCGCCTCAGCCTGGAAGTGGACGGCCAGCGCCTGGAGGGCGACGCCCTCCCCGTCTTTGCCGACGGCGCCACCCACCACGTGCACGCCGTGCTGGAGCCCGCCCAGGTCCCGGTCGCCCACGGCGCCCCTTAGCCCCGAGAGGTAGTGTCCCGGGCCGGGTGGAATCTATCCTCCACTTGCCGGGCCGGAGGGGCACATGCGCTGGAGCCGTCTCTTTCCCCTGGAGCGGGTGCTGGATAAGGCGGGTACCGTGCTGGGCATCGCGCTGGTGGCCCTGCTCGCCAACGCCCTGGTGCGCCGGGCCGCCGCCCGCGCCACCAACCGCCTGGGCACCAGCGAGCGGGACCGCCGCGCCCGCACCCTGATCAGCATGCTCGCCAACCTGGCCAAGTACACCATCTTCGGCGTGGCTGCCGCCATGGTGCTGGCCAAGCTGGGGGTGAACATCGGCCCCCTGCTCTTTGGCGCCGGCCTGGCCGGCCTGGCCATCGCCTTCGGCGCCCAGAGCCTGGTGCGGGACCTGGTGACCGGGTTCTTCTTGATCTTTGAGAACCAGTACGGCGTGGGGGAGCTGGTGGAGATCAACGGCAGCGTGGGCATCGTGGAGGAGGTGGGCCTGCGCCTCACTCGCCTGCGCTCCCTCACCGGCGAGCTGCGCTTCTTCCCCAACGGCGCCGTCACCACCATCACCAACTACCGCACCGGGGGCATCCCCTACCTGCTGTCCGTGCCCCCCAGCGCCCCCCCGGCCCCCCTCAGCCAGGCCCTGGCCCACTTCCAGGACCTCTACCAGGTGTTTGCCCGCGCCCCGGAGGCGCCGCTGCTGGCGGCCGCGCCGGAAAACCAGGTGCTGCAGGTGCGGCTGTGGGTGACCCCCACCCGCCAGGGCCTGCTGGAGGCCCACCTGCCCGCCTACCTGGCGCGCGCTCTATCGGCCCAGGGAGTGGAGCTGCCGGTGGAGCAAATGGTGCTGGTGTCGGCCCTCAGCCGGTAGCTACCCGGCAACCTCTCGCACCATGCGCAGCAGGTTGTCCAGGCAGACCCGGCTGGCATACTCGCCGCGGGCGGAAAAGGCGGCGCCCCCGGGCCGGTTGATCTGGTCCTCGCTCAGGTCCTGGGGCCGCCAGTGGGTCTCCAGGCTGACGCTGCCCTGGTAGTCGGAGGCAAGCAGGGCCCGCAGCTGCCCCCGGTAGTCAATGCAGCCCTCGCCGATGGCCACGCAGCGCGCCTGCCCGGTCGCCTCCCGCACCGCGTCCTTGAGGTGGAAGTGCACCATGTGCCGCTCCACCCGCGCAAAAGCCTCCGGGTAGGGGCGCTCGCCGCCCTCGGCAAAAACCTCGTTGGCCGGGTCCCATACCGCCTTTACCTGCGGGTGGTCGATCTCGGTGATGAAGCGGTCCAGCAAGGCGGCGGTGGCCACCGAGGTGGAGGATTCGTTCTCGATGGCCAGGATCGCTCCCGTCTCCTCCAGGATCGCCAGCGGCTGCTCGAACTTGGCCAGGATAATGTCCCACACCGCGTCCGTCCGCCCCGTGTTCCAGAAGGTAAACCCCCGCACCAGGCGGGTGCCGAACTCCTGCCCCAGGGCGATGCAGCGGCGCAGGATCTCCAGGTGCTGCTTGTGCGCCGCCTCGTCGTCCAGCTTGCACTTGTAAAAGGGAGAGGCGATGCAGGAAACCGCTAACCCGGTGGGGGCCAGGATCTCCTTCATGCGGGCGATATCCTCCGCCGCCAGGGCCTGGGGCGCCTTATCCCATACCGAGCGAATCTCCACCGTCTGCAGGCCGTATTCGGCTGCCACCTTCACCGCCAGCTCGAAATCCTGGCCGATCTCGTCCGTCATCACGCCGATCTTGAACATGACCAACCTCCTGCCCGGCCTCTACGCCTGCTCAAAGCTGCTGATGTCGTAGAACCGGCGATAGCGCTCGATCACCTGGCCGGGGGTCAGGCTGATTAACCGGTTGAGGCTGAAATCCTCCACGTTGTAGCTGGCCATCACGCTGCCGTAGATGATGGCCTTGCGCAAGTTGCGCTCGCAGGGATCGCCCGTGTACGCCAGGTACCCCACCAGCCCCCCCGCAAAACTGTCCCCCGCCCCCGTGGGATCCCGCACCTCCTCCAGGGGATAGGAGGGGGCGCTGAAATGCGTGTGCTCCGTAAACAGCAGGGCCCCATGCTCGCCCTTCTTGATGATCACCGCCTGCGGCCCCATGGCCAGAATGCTGCGTGCCGCCGCCACCAGATTCGGGGTGTCGCATAGCTGCCGCGCCTCCCCGTCGTTGAGCAGCACCACGTTCACCCGCTCCAGCACCTGCAGCAGCAGCTCCCGCTTCCCCGCGATCCAGTAGTTCATGGTGTCGCACAGCGTGAGCACCGGCCGCTCCACCTGCTCCAGCACCGCCAGCTGCAGCTCCGGGTCAATGTTGGCCAGGAAAACATAGGGCGTGCGCCGGTAGGCAGAGGGAATCTCGGGGCGGAAGTTCTCGAAAACGTTGAGGTGGGTGGCCACGGTGTGAGCGGTGTTCAGGTCGTACTCGTAGTAGCCGCTCCAGCGAAAGGTGCGCCCCGGGCGCACCTGCACCCCCTCCAGGTCCACCCCCCGCTCCTTCAGCAGCTCCAGGTAGCGGGACGGGAAGTCTTCCCCCACCACCCCCACCGTGCGCACCGGAGCATAGAAGCTGGCCGCTACCGAGGCGTAGGAAACCGTGCCCCCCAGCACCTCCGCCACGCTGCCAAAAGGTGTCTGTACCGTGTCCAGTCCGATGGAGCCCACAATCAGCACCGGCTGCGCCTGGCCGCGGTCCGTCCGCTCCAGCAACATGGCCTCCTAAGTTGATCAGGACACCCGACCCCTGCGCCCGGCCTGCAGCGATCCCATAGCGTGCCAGAAGCGCCCTAACTTGTCAAACCAGGGCGCCTCCAGTATGATGCGGGCGGGGTCCGCCGTGAAAGTGCTGCTCGTGTGCTCCGCTGGCATGTCCACCAGCCTGCTGGCGCAGGCCATGCAGGCCGCCGCCGCCGCTCAGGGCCGGGCGCTGGAGGTGGTATCTGCCAGCGCCAGCGAGCTGCCCGAGGCCCTGGAGGGGGTCGCCGCCGCCCTGGTCGCCCCCCAGGTCAGGCACCGCTTCTCCCACCTCGTGGCGCTCTGCCAGGAGGCAGGCGTGGGCGCAGCGCTGATCGAGCCCCAGGTCTACGGCCGGGTGGACGGCCCCGCCGCCCTGGCCCAGGCCCTGGCCCTGGCGGGAGCGCAGCCATGATAGACGAGAAAGCCAGAGAGATTGACATCCTGATCCGCGCCCGCTACCCGCTCATCTACCTGATCTCCTGGGAAGAGCGGCGAGTGCTGGCCGCCCTGCGGGAAGTGGTGGCCCGGCAGAATAAGCAGCTTTTCTTGTGGAGCGAGACCATGGGCCTGCGCCCCGGGCCGGTGCAAGCACGGCCGGCCGCCGCCATCGCCGGCGCCGAGGAGCCCCTGGCGGTGCTGGAATACATCCGCACTGCTACCAGCCCCGCCGTGTACGTGCTCCAGGACTTCCATCCCTTCCTGGATATGCACCACCCCACCGGCAGCATGGTGGTGCGCAAGCTGCGGGACCTGGTGGAAACCCTGCGCACCAGCTACAAGACGGTGATCCTGCTCTCCCCCACCTTGGAGCTGCCGGCCGAGCTGGAAAAGGACATCACGGTGGTGGACTACGACCTGCCCACCGTGGAGGAGCTGGCCGGCCTGCTGGATGAGGTGATCGAGAGCGTGCAAGCCAACCAGCAGGTGGACACCAAGCTCACCCTGGCACAGCGGGAGGCCGTGCTCAAGGCCGCCACCGGCATGACCCTGGCCGAGGCCGAGAACGTCTTCGCCAAGTGCATCGTCAAGCTGCGCCGCTTCGACGTGGACCTGATCGTGGCGGAAAAAGAGCAGGTGATCCGCAAGTCGGGCGTGCTCGAGTACTACCACCAGGTCGAGGACGTGGCCAACGTGGGCGGTCTGCAGGTGCTCAAGGAATGGCTGGCCCACCGCACCAGCGCCTTCACCCAGAAGGCGAGGGAGTTCGGCCTGCCTGCCCCCAAGGGCCTGCTGCTGCTGGGGGTGCAGGGCTGCGGCAAAAGCCTGGTGGCCAAGGCGGTGGCCGGCCTGTGGAAGCTGCCCCTGCTCCGCCTGGACGTGGGCCGCATCTTCTCCGGCCTGGTAGGCTCCTCAGAGGAGAATATGCGCCGCGCCATCAAGACCGCAGAGGCGGTCAGCCCCGCCGTGCTCTGGGTGGACGAGATCGAGAAAGGCCTCTCCGGCATCCAGAGCTCCGCCAATGTGGACGCCGGGGTCACCAGCCGGGTGTTCGGCACCCTCATCACCTGGCTGCAGGAAAAAACGGCGCCCGTGTTCGTGGTGGCCACCGCCAACGACGTCTCTGCCCTCCCCCCCGAGCTCCTGCGCAAGGGGCGCTTTGACGAGATCTTTTTCGTGGACCTGCCCGGCCTGCAGGAGCGGGCCGACATCCTGGTCATCCACTTGCGCAAGCGGCGCCGAGACCCGGAGGCCTATGACCTGCAAGGCCTGGCCGCCAAGACGGAAGGTTACAGCGGCGCTGAGCTGGAGGGGGTGGTGATCGAGGGGCTGTACCGGGCTTTCGCCGCCGACCGCGACCTGCTGCAGGAAGACCTGGTGGTGGCCGCCGAGGAGACGGTGCCCCTGTCCGTCACCATGCGGGATAACATCGAGGACCTGCGGGAATGGGCCCGCCTGCGTACCCGGACCGCCTCCGCCCCGGAGACCCGGGTGCCATGAGCAAGGACCGCTTCCAGTTCCTGGAGCTGGACGTCCGCAGCGAGCGCCCCACCACCCCGCCCCGGGTCAGCCCCAGCCGCGCCGCCCGCCAGCGGCCGTCCGGCGTGCGCGTGGTCGAGATCATCGGCTCCTTCGGCACCGGCCCCGGCGAGTTCAACTGCCCGGCTGGCCTGGCCCTGGACCGGGAGAGCAACCTGTACGTGGCCGATGCCCTCAACCACCGCGTCCAGCGCATCAGCCCCGCGGGCGAGGTCACCGTGCTGGGCGAGCCCGGCAAGCGCATGGGCCAGTTCACCCTGCCCAAGGCGGTGGCTATGGACCTGGCCGGCTGCCTGTACGTGGTGGAGCAGGGTAACCACCGGGTGCAGAAGTTCAACCCCCGGGGGGAGTGGGCCCATGCCTTCGGCAGCCAGGGCAGCTCGCTGGGTCAGTTCAACAGCCCCTGCCACCTGGCCCTGGACCAGTTTCACAACCTGTACGTGGCCGATGCCGGCAACCGGCGGGTGCAGATCTTCACCTCCGGGGGGTCCTTCCTGGCCGCCCTGCCCCGCCCCAACCACCACCAGGGGCTGGTGCAGTTGCAGCGCCCCAGCGGGGTGGCCGTGGACGACCAGGGGCAGGTGCTGATCGCCGATACCGCCGCCCACCTGGTCTACCGGTGTGACCGGCAGGGCGAGGTGCTGGCCACCATCGGCTGCCCCGGCCCCGCGCCTGGCCAGCTCTCCGAGCCCTGGGCGCTGGCCCTTGACGGCGCCGGTAACCTCTGGGTCACCGAGCTGGGCAATCACCGCCTGCAGCGCTTCAACCCCCAGGGGGAAAGCGACCTTACCTTCACCACCCAGCGCGGCCTGCCCGGCCGCATCATCTCCCCCTCCGGGCTGGCCCTGGACCTGGGCCGAGGTGACCTCTACCTGGCCGACACGCTGAACCACCGCATCTTGCGCATGGTTGCCGCCACCGCCGCTTAGGCGTTGCATTCCCTGCCCCGGCCCGGCCGCGGGCAGGACCGCAGAGAAGGCATATGCTGGCGCGTCTGTACTGTCACTGGCCCCTGGCCGCCGCCCTGGCCGTGCTCTGGCTGACCGCGGCCGTGCTGCTGGGGCTGTCCCTGCAGGCCAACCAGGGCCACCTGGTTTACTCGCTGGACGACGCCTACATCCACATGGCCATCGCCAAGCACACCTCCCAGCACGGGGTGTGGGGCCTCACCCGCTACCAGTTCACCTCCGCCGTCTCCTCCCTGCTCTGGCCCCTGCTGCTGGCCGCCTGCTACCTCCCCGCCGGCCCCTGGGAGGCGGCGCCGCTCGCGCTCAATCTCATCTTCGCCTCCGCCCTGCTTACCGGCGGCTACCTGCTGCTGCGGCGGCAGGGCTGCCCACCTGGCTACATGCTGGCGGTGCTGCTGGTGGTGATCTTCCTCACCCCCCTGCCCACCCTGGTCTTTGCCGGCATGGAGCACTGCCTGCAGGCCTGCGCCACCCTGGTTTTCCTACTGCTCGCCGCCTCCGCCCTGGCCGCGCCCAAGCCGGGGCGGGAGACCGGCTTCCTGCTGGCCGCCGCCCCCGTGTTCACCGCCACCCGCTATGAGCACGCGGGCCTGGTGGCGCTGGTGGCCGCCCTGCTCACCCTGCGCCGGCGTCCCCTGCTCGCGGCCGCCCTGCTGGCCGGGGGGGCCTTGCCCTTGGTCGCCTACGGGCTGGTGGCCACCTCCCACGGCTGGCCCTTCCTGCCCACCCCGGTGCTGCTCAAGGGCCTGCTTTACCAGCCGCCCTACCGCGGGCTGCCCCACTTCATCTACTCCCGCCTGCAGGCCTCGCCGCTCTTCTCCCTGGTGCTGGTGGCGGTGCCGCTCTATATCCTGGGCTTCGACCGCCAGCAGGGCTGCTGGCACCGCCGCCAGCTCCTGCTGCTCCTGTTCGTGGCGGGCGCCCTTTGCCAGGCCCTGCTGCACCGCAGCTCCGACCTGCGCTACCACGCCTACCTGGTGGGCGTGGGCGTGCTCTGCCTCGCCGGGCCGCTCTACCGGGCACCGGCCCCCCGGCGGCGACTGGCGGTGGCGCTGCTGGTGCTGACGGCGCTCTTCCTGCTGCCAGTGGGAGGGAGGGTGCAGTCCCTGCGCCTGATCGTCCCCGCTACCACCAACATCTACCAGCAGCAGTACCAGATGGCCCACTTCCTGCAGCGCTACTACCGGGGGGCGGTGGTGGGCGTCAATGACGTGGGCGCGGTCAGCTACTACGCGGACGTGCGCCTGCTCGACCTGTGGGGCCTGGGCAATGCCCAGGTGGCCCGGGCTCGGCTGGCTGGCCGCTACCAGCGCCCACAGTTCGACCAGATCACCCGCCAGGCCCGCCTCCAGGTCGCCATCATCTACCACACCTGGTTTACCATGCTCATCCCCGCCCACTGGCGGCGGGCTGGCACCTGGACCATCCCCCATAACGTCGCCTGCGGCCAGGATACCGTCGCCTTCTACGCCCCCAGCGCAGCGGGGGCGCGCCGGCTCTCCCGCCAACTGCGGGCCTACTCCCCCTCCCTTCCCAAACCGGTGCTGCAGGCAATATACTAAGAGGCCGGCCGCCGCCGGCAGGAGCGCGCTCGTGATAGTGCACTGGGCCGACCAGGAGATCACCTACACCGGAGAGCAGCTCACCAGCCTGTGGGCATTTCGCACCTTCGGACTGCAGGGCGACAGCGTGGTGGCCTTCGCCGGCCCCTGCCAGGTGGACCGGGAGCACCTGGTGGACCTGGCGGATGCCGCCGCCGGCGCCCACATCTACAGCGAGCGCATGCTGCATTTTATCGTGGAGCACTTCGACGCCAGCCTGCGCGAAACCATCGCCCGCCAGCGGCTGCTGGTGGCCCTGGCCGCCGACCTGGTGCGCCCCCAGGCCGCCGGCCTGGCGCGCCGGGGCGACGACCTCTACCTGGGGGAGCGCAAGCTCAGCGTCTCCATCGCCACCGCCTCTCCCGTTTCCACCCTCATCCACCTGGGGCTCAATATCTCCAGCACCCACACGCCGGTGCCCGCCCTGGGCCTGGCGGACCTAGGCCTGGCGCCGGAACCCCTGGCTCGGGAGCTGATGCAGGCCTACGCGCAGGAGATCGCCGGCATCGCCGCCGCCCGGGCCAAGGTGCGGGGGGTGCCATGATGAAGCCGGGCGCAGCGCTGCGGGCAGTGGCGCAGGAGATGGCGGCCGCAGTGCGCGCCGTGGACCCGGAGCAGGTGGCCGCCCTGGTGGAGGCCATCGTCGGGGCCCGGGCCGTCTTTGTCACCGGCCAGGGGCGTAGCGGCTTTGCGGCTCGCGCCTTTGCCATGCGCCTAGCGCAGCTCGGGCTGCAGGCGCATTTCGTGGGCGAGCCCACCGCCGGACCCGTCCAGGCGGGCGACCTGCTGGTGGTAGCCAGCGGCTCCGGGGAGACCGCCACCAGCCTGGCCGCCGCCTGCACCGCCCAGCAGGCAGGGGCGGAAGTAGCCCTGCTCACCAGCCGCCCCCAGTCCAGCATCGGCTCCCTGGCCGGCGTGGTGGTGGAGATCCCTGCCCCCAGTGTGAAAACGGGCCGCCCCCCCGGCCGTTCCCTGCAGCCGCTCAGCAGCCTCTTTGAGCAGGCGATGCTGGTGGTTTGCGACGTGGTGATCCTGCTCGCCATGCGGCGCCTGGGGGAGACTCCCGAGTCCATGTTCGCCCGCCACACCAACCTGGAGTAGCCGCCCCCGCCCGGTGCGAAAGGACCGCGATTGCGCATGCTGGCCCGTCTCCGCAGCCACTGGCCACTGGCGGCCGCCCTGGGGGTGTTCTGGGGCGTCTTCGCCTGGGTGCTGGCGGCCTCCCTGCAGCTCACCCAGGGGCACTTCGTCTATACGCTGGACGACCCCTACATCCACATGGCTATCGCCAAGCACCTGGCAGGGGAGGGTGTGTGGGGGGTGACCAGGTATGAGTTCAGCTCGGCCGCCTCTTCCCTGCTCTGGCCGCTGCTGGTGGCCCTTGTCTACCTGGTTACCGGCGTGGTCGTCTGGGTACCCCTGGTGCTCAACCTGCTCTTCGGCAGCGCCCTGTTGGCGGTCGCCTACGGGCTGCTGCGTCGGGCGGGCGCCGGCACCTGGTACGCGGCCTTTGCCTTGGTGCTGATCACCCTGCTGGGGCCCCTGCCCGCCCTGGTCACCACCGGCATGGAGCACCTGCTGCAAGGGCTGCTCGCCATCGGCTTCCTCTTCTGCTGTGCCCGGGTGCTGGCGGCGCAGAAGCCGGCGCGGCTGGACACCGCGGCCCTGCTCGCGCTCGCCCCGCTGGTGACCGCTACCCGCTATGAGGACGCCTTCCTGGTGGCGCCCGCCTGCCTGCTGCTGGCCGTGCGCCGGCGGGGGC
>Ga0315294_10000098_pt1 | contig 87073 bp, 123 predicted proteins | sample YL17G13_40_MG_FD_203626 | JGI IMG/M metagenome (GOLD analysis project Ga0315294, IMG submission 203626) | Sediment microbial communities from Yellowstone Lake, YNP, Wyoming, USA - YL17G13_40 | ecosystem: Environmental > Aquatic > Freshwater > Lake > Sediment | place: USA: Wyoming | collected... | reverse complement strand
TTGAATGAGTACACTTATGCTGAAATAACATTTACGTTCTACGATGATTACATATCTGTAAACGATGAAGCACACTCAATTTACAGAATAATAAAATATCTACCTAAAGAAACATATAGAGAGTATTCCATAACGAGTACCAAATGCCTTGATGAAAGAAATCGGGAATGTAAAGTCGCCCTTATAAGATATAATGATGGTGGTTTCTCCATAGACCTCTTGTACGAGGACAAGGCTTATATTTATGTGGTAAACTAATTAAAGAGTATGGTTGGTGTGAAGTGTAGTTTTTATGTAGAGTAAAGTAAAGAATAAATAAAAAGAATAGTTAGCCTTATTTAAAAAAAAATTAGTAATTTTAAATAAAAATGAACCAGAGCCACGAAGTTTTTCAAATAATTTAGCCATCTAATACAGGTAAGCCTTTAAAAAAAGGTAATTATGATGGAAAAGTAGGTATTTACGATTATAGAGCAGGAAAAATAGCAGGAACTTATAATATTTACAAAAATAATAAACTTGTAAAGACTATTGGAATTGATGGTTTTAAAAAATTACAAAAATAAAAATTATGATAGATAAAAATACCAAAGTTGTTTTTGTTTTTGTTTTACTTCTCTCTACGGTTAATTACTACTTGTATTCAAAGCATATGAAAGAACTTAAAGACTTGATTACTAAAAATTAATCCACCTTGTGTAAAGCAAACATTGTTTGATTTCTCCATTATTACCTACATAATGTAGGATTAGAGTTTCATTATTTTTAACTACGCTTTTGGTGTAACCTATTGCCTCAACACCATAAACTTTCCCAAGAGAATCAATCTCTTTCTCCATCATCTTCTTGCTCATAGTGAAAGGTGAAAATCTCCCATATCGGATTTGAACATCAATATCATTCAAGTCACGTTTTACTTGACCGAATGAGAGTTTGGTTGAGAAGATTAGAATTAGTAGAATAATGTGTTTCATATTTATTTTTTAGAATGAATTATTAGTAAAATTTCATGCAACTTGTGTATTAATTTACACAAATTCCTTTGTTTTGTGTGTTATATTCCACACTTTTTTGTACGAATAAATGTTATCCTTGCTTTTTACCATCTTGAGTAGCGTATTTAATGCCCATAATTGTACCAACTATTGAAAATGCGTTTGTTAGAAGTACACTAAACATATTACTCCAAGTTGAGCCAATAATTTGTGTTTCCTTGCCAGTCACCATTGCTAACCAATAGAGAATAGTTGTAACAATACCTACTCCTATAATTACTGCTAAAGCGCATTTTACAATGACTTTAATTAACTCACTTTGACTTTTTTTCAGCAGTACATCCAAATCATTCAAAGCGTTGTTCTTTTCAATTTCAATTGAATCTTTAAGTTTCTTTGAATTATCTAACTCTATTTGCAAGTCTTTTGAAAGTTCGTCTATTTTATTTTTACTATTGACATTTTCAGTAATGTCGGTAGCAATTTTAATTACGCTTGTAACATTTCCTTTGCTATCTACTATGGGGTTGTAGGTGGCTTGTAAATAAATGGCACTACCATCTACTTTTTTCCTTTCAAAAACTCCTTCAAAAAACTTACCACTTTTTAATGTTTCCCAAAATACTTTGTAATCATCTGACTTTGAGTATTCATAACTAACAAAAATGCTATGATGCTTTCCGATTATTTGATTTTTTTCGTTGGGTTTATATCCCATTGCTTGTAGGAACATAGTATTAGCATCCAAAATGAAACCATCAATATCAAATGTGATACACGCAGTGCTTCTATTAATTGCTTCTATTTGTTTTTTAGAATTGACAATAGAAGTAATGTCGGTAGCAACTTTCATTATTTTGGTAATCTTACCACTATCATCAAAAATAGGATTGTATGTTGCTTGAAGGTTGATAATACTACCATCTCTTTTTCTTCTTTCAAATTCTCCTTTATAGTATTTACCACTTCTTAAAATATCCCAAAACTTTTCGTATTCTAATGTCTTTGCATAGTTTTCACATACAAAGATGCTATGATACTTACCGATAATTTCATCGTGTTCATCTCCTTTATATCCCATTGCTTCCAAAAAAATGGAGTTTACGCCTAAGATTATACCACTAAGGTCAAAATATATAATAGCGTTGCTTCTATTAATAGCCTCAAGCCTACTTAATAGTTCTTCTTTAGATAAGTTTTTCATATTATTCTTTTGGGGATTCTACATCTTTGCTACCACCTTGAACTTTACCGAAAATTTTGTCTAAGGAGGTAAGACCAAGACAAGCCGCAGCCAATGCCGCTACACTTTCCACCAAAGGCGCAGATGGTGCAATATGTTCCTCACTAAAAGAGTTTTCATAAAGCGTTATACATAGGAATAAAGCACAAATAATTCCTACTAATCTTTTTGAGGAAACTGCGCCTCTTTCATCAGCCAAAAGCGATTTAACTCCATTTAATAATTTTTTCATTTTAAGGGTATTTTTTAGTTAATTAATGAAATGTATAGTCTAAACTTTTTAATTCTATCTTCTAAACCAATAGTGCCACCATTGACTCTTTTAGACACCATAGTAACTACATCAATAGAATCTCCTTTGTCGCATATATCCCATAGTTTATTCTTATTGAAGAAGAACGCTGCTGATGTCAAAGGGTACTTTGTAGCCACTAAATCTGGTGTGGCTAATAAATCTACTTTGATATGGTCGCCAAATGCCTTGTAGTTGTCCTTTCCAGTCAATTGAATGTAACCTCTACCTCTGAATTTATATCCATCGCCACTTTGTTCGCTACCATTACCCATTCTACTTGCATAGACTTTATTGGCTATTTTTTCGGGTTGTCTTTCGTATTGCTTGGCAATGGCTTCGTTGGGGAAATATTTGTGGAAAACCGACATTAAACCTTTTACTGAATAGTTTAGGTTTTCGGTGGTTAATTTAAAATCTCCCGATTCGTGAGAACATTGAGCAAGGAAGTGTGCTAAACGTAGTGGGGTGTTAATTTGAAACAATTCTATTGCTTCGGGCAATTGTGGTGCAACCAAAGGGATTTTGGTGCTTAGGTTTGTGTAATTCATTTTGTTTTTTTTAAGGGTACGATTATATTATCGTAAAAAAAGACAAAAAATTGCATAAATGCAAGTCAAATATCTAAATTGTGGATGCTTTGTGAGGTGTAGTAGAGCAAAGTGAGGTCTTGTGTTGTATAGAATAAAAAAGCCAACGTAGAAACGTCAGCCGATTTATTCATCTACATCTATCTAAAACTAAAAACTAAACAAAACTATACTACTTAACGCTACGGAACTCAACGCTATAATTTTAAAAAGATATATATTCATTGCCAGGCAATGTGGTTCTACCTTTATAAGTGTTTTGTATTAAGGTTGTTGGTCTTGAGCCTAAGTGAGCAGTTGTATCTTGTTGATTCAAAGTGCTTTTAGGCACGGGTAAGTTAATACATACGTTATCTACAAAATCTCCTTTCTTAAAAGCACAAGCCTTTCTTCTTTTTGCGATTTCAGTTGTCGTTAAAACAACCTTATTAGTGCCTTTTCTTACTAAGTTGGCTAATTGTTCAAATGGAGGGAAAATATCGTCAGATTGTGGCTTATTTTCGCTTTGTGCTTGATTCTTTTTATTACGATATATAACATATCCAATAACTCCTACTCCAATGCCAATTAATATTTTAGTTTTAATGTTCATAAAAGGGTTTGGGGGTGGTTTTTCGTAAGTATTGTGATTATCCAATTATTTTTAATAATAGTATAGGTATCATTCCTGCTATTGTGTGACCTATGTTTACCAAATCAAACTTATAATCTTCTTTGTCTGATTTCCAATATTCATATAATTCATTGAATATGGATGCTAACATTACCGAGAATACTGAAAAGTAGTATGGAATGAATAGAGATGAGATAAAGAATATTAAATATCCAAGTATGAAATTGTTTGCTTGTTTAGAATCTTTAATAATCATAGTTTATTGTTTTATATCTACATTAGTATTAGATTGCTCAACGCCTGCTCTTGAACCTACTCTACCTCCATATTTACTTGTTTGTTGTGATTGTGAAAACTTTGGCACTTTAGGTTGATTAAGTTTCCAAATTTGTTTTTGTGAAAGTGTTTGTGGTCTTGGTTGTGGCTTATTTGTTGGATTAGTATATCTTGTTCTTGTAAAAATATTGAATAATGAAGCCTTATCTCTAACGCCTTCGCCTTGAGATACTCCTACTTGTGGTTGTTGTGCTTGTGATTGTTGAACTGATTTCTTTCTTTTATACAAGAAATAAATCAATGCCAATGCACCAACACCTAAAAGTATTTTAGTTTTCTTTTTCATTCTTTAATCCTATTTACTATAAGGTAACCACCTGCGATTGCTAATAAATAAGGTATCATATATTTTTTTTAATTTTCTGAAACTAATGATAATGCTATTGTCATACCACCTAAAATGTATGGAATCCAATCAACTAATTTATTTTCTTCTTCTTGACCACCACCACTTGCATCGCCACTACCACTACCACTACCAATACCCATAGGATACATAGGAGGCATTGACATACCGATAGGAACGATTGGCACACCCATTAAAGGTGGCAATGTTGTATTGGTTGTTGTAATTGTTGGTGTTGGTGTAGGTGTAGGTGTTGGCGTAGGTATAGGTGTTGGTGTTGGGGTAGGAGTTGGGGTAGGAGTTGGTTGTGTTTCAACACAAAGACCATTAACAACAGTACCACCAGGGCATTTTATACCACCTGTGTTTGGTGGAACTTGCGTACTACTACCACTACAAATACCATTACTAAAAGTACCACCTAATTTGGCACAACAATCACTTGGTTGGTTTCCATCAGCGACACACGAATTATAATCGGATTGAACGAATGAAAACTTTTTAGTTTTTTTATTCTTCTTCCAATACAAATATCCAAGAATAGATGTAGCACCAACGCCTATTATTATTTTGGTTTCTTTTTTCATTTTTTATTTTTTTATCATAGATGAAGCAATTATTCCACCCAAAACACCTAAAAGGGTAAGACCAATTATAGACATAATAATTTTTAGTTTTTTATTTTTTTTATGTCATTTTTTTCATTGAATAAATTATTGCTAAAATCCCAACTATCGTCAAACCACCCATTCCAACAAATGCTATCTTTCTTCCTATTGGACTATTTTTTGTCAACTCTAATATTATGGCAGAAGTAAGTCCTAATCCTGCAACTAAACCTGCCGTTAATTTAATATTATTCTCATCGCTATCTAATGCTGGTTTTTCAGCACTAATTTTACTACCCTCATATTTATTGACAATATAGCCAGTTGCTGCTATTAATAACGCTGTTTTAGTTGATTTTTGCATTAGTTTTTTAATAAAGTTTCGTAATCAACATTATTCTTGTATCTCAATGTTTGAATATTATCTCTTAATGCTTGTTTATAGTTTTGAACGAATTTCTGAATTGCGTTAAGGACTGCTTTTTCATTCTTTTGTGGTGTTCTAAAAGGTACTTTAATGCCAATCATAGCATAATACTTTTCTTTAGGGTCATTAGGGTTTATATCTCTATAAATTCTTTGACCACCATTACCACCAAATACTTGTACGTTTAAATCCATTGTGTTCACGTTGAGAAGCAAACTAACTAATTGTGGGTATTGCCCTCTTACGTTATTGATTTCGTAATCCGATGCCGCTATCTTGATTGCAATTTGTTCTTCGTTACCGAAATAACTTTTTGTTTTAGTTACTGAATAAAAAAAGTTTGGAACTTCTTTTTGTAGTATAGCATTAATTTTTGAAATAAGGTCGTCAACAACGCCACCTTCAGAAAATTCTTTTACAATTCTTTTTACAAGAATCTTTTTTTCAGACATTACTCCAAACAGTTCGTGAATATCTTTTAAATCATATTGTATTGATATTATCTTTTTTTCTTCAGCAGTTAGCATACCTAAAAACTTGCTTTTTGCATCTTCCCAACTTAAAGAAGAACCATATTTTGAATATCTATCAAACATCCATTTATATTCTTCTGCTTTAACTTGATTTGAATAAATTTCATCTCCATCATCTTCTTCAAAAAATACTTCAGAAAACTTAATCTTTACTGATTCCCATAGCAAGTCAGAATATTTACTTTTTACTGACTTCATTAAACCACCATCCCCGTAAGTTTCATTTTTTAATGAACTTCCGATAATAAAATCTATTAAGTTAATTTGACATTTTAAATCAAAAGTTTCGTTTGCCCACCTAATATTATTTCCATCTTCATCAGTATCTTTTTGCTTACTAACATTGTATAAAGCAGTTAAGATTTCTTTTCTTTTAAGTAATTCATCTTTACTTAAAGAATTTATATCATCTACAACTGATTTTTTTAAGTATTTTTCTAAATCACTTTTTGCTACACCACCACCATTAGCAAATGTCTGGCTATCTTTCATTGAATCTCCGATAAGGTATCCACCTAATACTGCTAATAAATATGGTATCATTTGTTTGTGTTTTTATGTTTTATCCGCCTAATGTTGCTAATATAAATGGTAACATTTTTTTTTATTTTTAGAACCAACTATTACTAACTACACCATTAAAGGGTGCAGATGGTGCTGTTGGGGTTGGTGTTGGTGTTGGGGTTGGTGTTGGGGTTGGTGTTGGGGTTGGTGTTGTACCTTTTGCACTATCTCCACCACTTGTAGAAGTAGCACTTGCATCGCCACTACCACTTGAGGAAGCAGCGGCTGATGAAGTGTTTATCGTAACATTGGGTTGAGATTGTGGATAATAACCATAAGCAGGGTACAAGTACTGATACAAAGGGTTATTTTGCCACCAACTATTTGGTTGTTGTTGAGTTGTTGTTGTTGATGTTGCTTTTACTTGTTTATTTTTCATATAGAGATAAACAACAAGACCACCTATTCCAACTCCAATAAATATTTTAGTATTTTTCATTTCTAAAAATTAAAAAGTAGGAAAAAATATATTGGTATTGGTATTTGTTGGAGTAGGTTGTGCGATGTAGTATGGAGTTCCACTTTCATCATCTCCTTTGAATAATTCTTCTTCTACTGAATAAGTTAAATCATCAAAATCTTGTTGATTTTTTATTTGTATCCAATTTCCAACGCCTACACCACTAATTTGTGCAATTTGAGCAGTTACGTCTGATAACGCTGCTTCAGTCTTTGCACCAAAATCTCCATCTTCAACAAGTGGATAATTTACGAAATCGTAAGGAAAGCAATTCAATAAGATTTGTAGTTGTCTTACTTTATCGCAATTGTATGTTCCTTTCTCTAAAGGATATTCGCATTTAGAAGAAGTAGAAGGATTAATAGGAGTAGGAGTAGTTTTTGGTTGTACTTTTACCTCTTGTATTTGTTCTTTCTTTTCGGGGATAGTTCTTGGTTTTGCTTTTGGCTTTCTTAATTGTTTGTATATTAAATAAGCACCTGCTAATAGAGGAATTCCAATTAAGGCGATTTTAACTCCTTTTTTCATTTTAATATTTTTTTGTTTGTTAGAAAAATAATCGTTAACAAATATAATAAAAAATAGGGAATAAACGCTATTGTTAGGATATAAGCGGGTATGTTTGGATTAATGGTTGTTTTAGGTTTACTCCCTATTGTTTTCATAAGGTAAAAAGGCAACATTGTAGAAACAAATCGCCGATAGGACATCAAACGCACCTTTTTTAAGAAGACTTGTTGGACATGGATATTTTAGATTAATTAAAAGAAAAGAAAAGGGCGATAAGTGGAAACAAATCGCCGTAAGTAATTATAAACCTATGTGAAGAAAAAAATCATAAATCCTATTCTATGACAAATAATCATCATAAATTCATAAAAACAAAAGTTCGGTAAAATCAGTTGTAATGAGTAAAAAAGATGCTTTTACTCTAAAAGAAGTTTAATACTCTCCCACGAAATAATTCACATATAGAAACCTATTCCCTTTTTTTGCGTAATCGTAAAAAAAAGACAATCCTACTCGCCCTTTTTATACTACCAAAACTACAAAAATTAAGCCGAAAATCACCTTTTTAAGTTAAAATAAAAAAAAGTTGGAAATTACTTTGTTATTTAAAAAGATAATATTAGTTTTACATAACGAAACAATCAAAATCAAAAATTATGACAAATTACGAAAGAGAGATATTCTCAAAATTGCTTGATGTTAATTATGAAATTGAAAAGGGTAATCATCATTCATTAATCAAAGAAGCCTTGAATAATCTTTATTGGAAGTTGAGAGATGAATTAAAAGAATCTATGGGCGAAAATGAATACAACAATTTTATAAAACAAGGTAGGCAAATGTTTACCACAAATTAATATGTGTTGTGTGGTTAAGTAGTGTGAGGTGTCGTAGGGTGATGTGAAGTTATGTGGTGTATTGTAAAGAATATTTAAAAAAATAAAATGGAAATAAATTTTAAAATGTTCAATCATTTGAACGAAGAAGTAACGATTACAAATTACGATTTAGACAATTTGGAATCTAAGCATCTTACTAATATTGATTTATTCTTGGCTGAAGTTTCTCAAAAGAATCCCGATTGTACTATAAAGTGCAAATTTAGAGAGCAACCTTATTTTGATTGGAACTTTGTTAGCCTACAAGCCTATAATGAAAAGATTGATGGTGCTAAAGTGGAAAGTGGTGAAATGGATTTTCAAGATTGGATGAAGAAATGGTATCCACGATTACAAAATAATCTTGAAGATTTTAAAGGATTAACAATAACAAATACTAAATAAATTTATAATCCTAAAATTAAAAAAAATGAAAAAAGTAATTCTTGGATTGGCTATTATCCTATCAATAGCAAGTTGTGAAAAAGAAAAAGTATGTAATTGTGGATTAGTTGTAAGCGATGATGTTAGTGACTATTCGGTTACAATCCGAAATAGTTGTAGTGGGAATGAGAGGAGATTTATTTTGCAACCAGGAGATTGGATTAATGCACAAGTTGGAAGTGATTATTGTATAACCAACATTACAAGTTGGTAATAAATTTTTAAATCAAAAAAATCAATGAAAATGAAAAAAGCAATCAAAATTGATGTTGTAAAAAAAACTGTTTATCAAATTGAATTGTCTGATGATTACAAGGCTATTTATGGTGCAATAGGTAATGGTTGTACTATTTTTTGTGCGCCTATTGAATTTGAAAATGGAGATACTTTGTATTCTGATGAAGAAGGATTGTTGCACGAAAAAATGGAAGGGTGTTTTATGATGCCAAATTGGAAATCTCCTTTGGTTGGTAACGCTATAATTTTAGGTACTGATGATGAAGGGGATAGTATTGATGCAAAAAGCACGATAGAAGAAATTGAGAGTAAAATTCACTTTTACGATGAACAAGTTGCTGAAAATTGGAAACAAAAAGCACTTAATACACCACCTCAAATTATAACCTTTAACTAATAATATGAAAAAAATATTTGTAATTCTAATTTGTAATCTATTTACAATTTCAACATTTTCACAATCAATAAACGATTTAGATGAAAAGAATGGATATAAAGATTTATCCTTTTCGTCACCACTTGAAACAATTATAAAAAAGACAAACGCTAAATTACAAGGGTGGCTATCAAATAAACAATTAGATTGTTATACAATAAGAAATTCAGATTACGAAAAATTCGGAAATTTTAGTGGTACTATCCTTCTATTCAAAGCAAAAAAAGACACTTTAATTCATACAATATATTTTAGTGACAATAAGAAAGGCATTTCTGAATTCAAAGAATTAATATTATTTTTTGAATCTCTTTATGGAATGGAAACTGATAAAGACACTTATAATTATACTTGGAAAGGAGTAAAAGTTCAACTTGTGTTATCGTATGACTATATTGAAGAAAAGACAAGTTTTGACATAATAAATTTAGAGGCAGAAAATAGATACAAAGAAGAAAAAGAAAAAATTAGAAACAAAACGAAAAACGAATTTTAATGGATATTTACGAATACATAGAGAAAAATGGTCAGCGAACCGCTATTAAATTAGTATCTGATAGAGTATATATCCATTGTGGATTGACTACAAGCGAACTACCCGATAGTTTAGAACTTTGTAACCTCTACGATGAAATTGAACCACTTTTGTCTGATTGGGATGAAAACAAAGGAATTATTTTAGAACTATTAGAGGAAATAAATTTTGATTTTATTAATGAAATTTCAAACTAAAAAAAATGAAAAAAGTATTTGTAATTCTAATTTGTAATTTATTTACAATTTCAACATTTGCACAAGAATTTTTAGGAATTAAAGTTGATGGCAAAAGACAAGAGGTAATAAATAAATTTATTGCCAAAGGTTTTAAAGTTACTTCACAAAAAGGCTCAAGTAATGTTGTAGCGATGGAAGGCAAAGTAAATGACACGAATATTGAGTTGAATATTGTGAATAGTCCAACAACAAGCATCGTTTGGAAATTTGCAATATATTTGCCAAAACAAGATAGTTGGTATAGCATAAAAAGTCAGTATAATTCTTATTTGAATACATTGACTGAAAAATATGGAGAACCTACAAATTCATATAATAATTTTATTAATCCTTACTATGAAGGAGATGGTTATGAAATGTCAGCAATAGCGATTGATAAATGTAATTTTATTTCTTTTTGGAATAATGGTACATCAATTAAAATATCAAAGTTCAAGCAAGTACAAATTTCATACGAGAATGCAATAAATTCGGCAATTGATGATGAAGAAAAGAAAGCGTTAAATAATAAAATATTCAAGTAAGTGATAAATTTAGACAATGTTACTCTTGCAATAGTAGATTGTAAGAACTACGAAGGAGTTTTAAAAGCGATTGAAGAATGCACAAAGCATTGCAAGTTTAAAGAGATAAAAGTTTTCAGCGATATTCCTATTTATGAGAATACGATTATCATTCCTAAAATAACTTCAAAGATTACTTATAGCGAATTTTTGTTTAAGTATCTTGTTGATTACATTGATACTGATTTCGTTATGATTGCCCAATATGATGGCTACATTATAAATCCCGATGCGTGGCAAGATGAATTTTTGCATTACGATTATATTGGTGCTTGTTGGGATTACGAAGTTAACAATGTTGGTAATGGAGGATTTAGTATTCGTTCAAGAAGATTATTGAAGGAAATTCAGAAACCCGAATTTGCTAATATCCATCCCGAAGATTATAGGATAGGAAGGTTTTATAGATATGATTTAGAGGAGAGAGGTTTTAAATTTCCTCCCGATGAATTGGCGAATAAATTTAGTTGGGAAAAGAATAAGGTTTATCCAACTTACAATAATCAATTTGGATTTCATGGAAATCACCCAAAAGATATTGACCAATAAAAAGTAAATGCTATGTATCTTACTTTGTTAGAATTTTACATAGAATGTTATCATAGCAAAAATGCTAATAAATATTATGTACTTGTGAGTGGTGTCGCTATTAAGGTTTTATCAAGTTATTATAACCTATTCACAAGAGAGGGAGAACAAGGAGTTAAAAAATTAGAAGAATTATCTTCAGAATATTTTGATAAGTTTTCGGCTATTGGCGAAGAATACCACAAGTACCATATTGATAGCAAAGAATACCCATATACAAAGGAAAGGATAACGAAAGCAGCCTACGCTTTATATTTAATTGTTGGAGGAAAAGTATAGGTTCAAATCCTATTGTCGCTTCGCAAAGAGAATCATCTCTTGTGCTACCAATTACACCATATCGCTAAATAATTTTCTTTTTATAGAGAAAGTAAAAGTATGCTGATAATCCAATAAGAGTACCACCTATAACTCCATAATTAACCACTTTTTTTCGGGTGTTTTGTAATTGTTCTCTTTCATCAATTAGAGTGTAAGTAAAAGTATTGCCATACTTAATTCTACTTTGTTTTGCTAATTGCATCATTTCATCAAAATCATCTTTGATTCTGAATACTTGACACCCTGCCGAGTCTTGTCCAATTTTATCTTCACTTGCAAAACTTGGTGTTGAACGATGAATATTAATGCCATATAATCCCTCATTTGTTTTTGCAAAATAGTTTAAGATTTCATTTCTATCAGCATCACGAATCACAGTGACTGGTTTCGTTTGTACAAGTGCTTCGTATTTACCTTTATGCAATCCAATGGAGTAAGCATCTTTATATTGTCCTTGCTTCATTATCGCAGTGCCTTCTTTTGACATAGGATTTTGAAGCCAATAAACCGATGGTGTTGTTGTTCCTTCGGCTATTTTACCTATAACTTCGCCATATTCATCAAAATAAAAGTAAGCGATATTGTCTTCGTAATTTTCGGGTTGTGATATATTAGGATTTCTAATGCCTACAACATTAAGTTTATAAGGTCTTGTGTCAACTTCGTAACCAAGATTTTGCATTTCATCTATGACATCTTGTAGTTCCATTATTTAATTATTCTTTTTTTATAAAGAAGATAAACATAAGCCGACAAGCCTATTAAGGTTGCACCAATGATAGCGTAATTAACTTTTTTCTCGTTGTTTTTATAAATTACTCCTAAAGAGCCGAAAAAAGATGCTATTGGAGAATCAAGTTTTGAAAGACCTTCGTTAATGTCTTCATCGGTTACTAAATCAGCATTTCTTTTGCCTAATTCTACTTCCATTTGCGCCCTTAGAATGTTTTTAAGAGTTTCCATATCGGTTGGTATGGGTTCGTCAGCACCAATGCCAACACTATCACTCACATATTTTATATAAGTGTTTGTGTCGTTTTCTGATTCGGGTGCGTATCTCTTAATGTATTTACGAATCGTATCGGTGTTGTGTTTTTTGACACTTGAATAAAAATTAGTAGCAAATGCTCTAATTCCCCACGATATATCTTCAAAGACTACAAAGTTTTGATTTGTACCAATTTGTCCTTGCCAAGCACCCGAAGATGGTCTTAAATTGCCTGGGTTGTTATTTCTCAAGCCAAGAGGTAAATCGCTTCTATTTATGAATGATTGTGCCATAATTTATATAATTAACATCAACGCTATACTTAATGCCACAACTTTGTAAGCATCTCTAATGTCTGATTCTCTTTCTCCTTGAACAATTTCGGTTATATAATCTTCGCAATTAAAATGAAAAGTATCCCAAGTTTCATCTTTATATTTTCGTGTAACATTTAAGATGTCTTGGTTTTTTACGTTTGTTCTTACGATTTTTAAAATATCTCTATTTTTTTTATAAACTTCAATAGGTTCAGAAACGATTGTTCCACCATACTTATTCATATTAGTGGGTGCGTTATGAAAGACGTATTTTTTGTTTCCTTTTGCATATACAATACCAGTGTGGTAGCATAATTGGTTACCAACACAATTAGTAAAAATCACATCCCCTTCTTTGAGTTTTTCTTTAATAATCATATAGTCTTTCGCTTAATTTTTTCCAATTAATGACGTTGAAAAAGTTTTCAATATATTTTTCTCTATTTGCTTTGGTATCTAAAAAATAAGAGTGTTCCCAAACATCCATAGCCAACAATATGTTACAATCATAAGCCATTAGTGGATTGTCTTGATTAGATGTCGTAACTATACTAAAGCGATTATTTTTCTCAATTAGCCATACCCACCCCGAACCAAAAACTTTCATTCCCATATCTTTAAAAATCTTGTAGAAATTTTCGTAAGATTGGAAATGGTCATCTATTAAAGATTTCAACATATAGGAACTATGAGTTGAATAATCGTAATAATATGGAGAGATGTTTTCAAAATACAAAAAGTGATTATTGTAACCACCTGCGTTGTTTCTTACCGAAGTCGGATAAGATTTATAGTTTTTGAGTATTTCTTTTACACAAATCTCGGTATGTATTTCGCTGTTCAGACCATCGGTATATTTCTTAAAAAGTGTATTATAGTGAACATCCATAGTATCTCTACTTATGAATGGCTCTAATGAATTTAGTGCATAGTCTAAATTATTTCTATAATACATTTAATAACTTATTGGTGTAACACTTCTTTGACCAATAGGACAAAGTAGGGTTTGTCCATTACCCGTGCTAACAATTACTTGATTACCATTTACGATTCTACCTACTAAAGATTGACTTACGTTTCCATTTTTAAATTCACATCCTTGTGGCGCAGCAGTCAAGTTAGCAAAAGATTTCTTTTTGCCATATTTAGTGTATGCCCAATAGCCTAAACCTAAAATGGCTAATGCACCTACGATTTTTTGTGTATTTTTGTTCATTAGTTTGATTTTAAAAGTTTGCTTATTAAAATTATTCCTACAATAATTCCAACGCCATAAATTAATGGTTTTAGATTTTTTGTTACTTGTGTTGGTGCGTTTTGCATATTTTCATCGGGAGGCAAACCAAGTGGTGTTTCAGATGATGGAGTTCCAGTTAGCACTGCTCTATCTTCGGGTATATCATTATAATTAGGCAAACACTCTAATTTGCCTTGTCTATTATAATTTTTTGTATAACCTTCGGGGCAAGTATTTTCATCTTCAGTTTTTGGGTTACCATAAGCATCCAAAACATCATCATTTCTTTGTGGAATTATTGGTGTCGGAGTCGGTGCTTTAGGTTTTGGTGTTACAACTTCAATTAAATCTAATGCAATAGTTTTTGGACTTGTTGTTTTTGTTGTTTTTGGACTTGGTGTACTACTAACAAATACATCTAAAGTTTCACTTGTTGATGTTTGTCTTGGTTTTGTAGGTGCGTTAGTTTCGCCTAATAAATTTACCATAATTTTGTTTTTATGCAATTTACAAAAAAATAGTAATTATTCTATGTGAATAAATTATTTTTGGTTATTGTATATTGTTTAATTGAATAATAAATATATTTGCTTATGAAGTATGAAAAATACAGTTATTTATTTCCACCAAGACCAACTGAAACAACTAAATATACTGAATTAGGTAAGTATGATAATGGAGAATTTTTGGTACAACCTAAATACAATGGAACTTGTTGTATGGTTTTTATGAATGAGAATGAGTTGGTAGTAATGAATCGCCATAAGGGTTTGATTACATCAAATTATAGTGATGTAGATTTTAGAGGATTACATCGTGGTAAAGGTTGGTTGGTATTGTGTGGAGAGTTTTTGAATAAGAATAAAAAAGGCGAAAATGATATTCCATTTAATTTAAAGTTTGTGATTTGGGATATTTTAGTTTATCAGAATGATTATATGATTGGTAGTACTTTTCAAGAGAGAATGAATTTGTTGGATGTATTATATCCTTCATCAAAAATGGTTGTTGGAAACGAATTAGAATCTTACGTTCATCTTTTGATAACAAGACAAAAAAATGTTTACAAAGCACCTTATTACGAAGGTGGTTTTTTGAATTTGTATGAAAGTATTGTAAAAACTGATTTATATGAAGGATTGGTTTTAAAAAGAAAGAATGCGAAATTATCTCTTGGTTTTACTGAAAAGAATAATAACACTTGGCAAATTAAATGTAGAAAACCCACAAAGAACTACGCTTTTTAATATGATTGATTTATTAGGTAAGAAGGTGAAGATTGTAAAAAACTTCGGAAATGTTTGTGAACCATTTGTAGGCTTGACTGGTGTTCTCACAACACCTTTCTCTTATGGTTGTTGCAATAAAGATTGGCATGGTGTAATATTAGATGAAGATACTATATATGGTAGGAAATTAAATTTTCATATTGAGGAAATTATTTTTATTGATGAACAATAAAATTTAGTAAATTTCGTTGGTTTTTAGAATTTTCATTTGTTTACTGATTTGTGGTTTTGGAGGTAGTTTCTACTATCTCCAATTTTTTTCAAAAAATGTTTGTTATTTTATTAAATAATATTATCTTCGTATAAGATTTGGTAATTTAATAAAAGGGGGGTGGTTTTTACTACTTCCCTAATATTAAAACTTTAAACCTATGTTTGAATTAATACAAGAGCAGAAATACAAAAACAATTCTAACTATCTCGGTTCATTTAGAGGCAAATATGATATGTATTCTATATGGACTACGAATAATTCATTGGTGCTACAATATTCAGATGGAACTAATTATAGTCTTGTGATATTACAAGATTTGAATGGATGGTTAAAATCAAGAAATTATAAACCTTTAATATTAAAAAATGAAAAAGAGCATTGCACAAACTAACGAGCAATCATTTAAAAGTTTACTTAAAGATTTACACCAAGTTGAGTTAGCCATTTTGAGAGAAAGGATTTTGAAAATTATGGATTTGACTATTGAAGATATTGAGAGAAATCCTAAAGATTGGGAAAAAGCAATTGTACAACCGAATCTTTTTATGAACTTAAACGAAAAAATACAAAAACATTTAGGTCTTTAACATCCCAACTAATTCAATTCAATTGAATGGAAAATAAAGCAAATACGTTGGGATGTTTTTTTAAAACATAAAACTTCTAATATGGCTGAATTACACGAAACGATGTATGGCAAAAAATTGCTTGAACACGATATTCCCGAAATACATCGTCAACTAAAAAGAATTGCTGATAGTTTACAACTTTTGGTAGAACCACTTGCTGAAAAGAAATTAGAAATAAAAAGTGGTGGTACTTACGAACATTTAGAATCATTAAGACAAGGGCGCAACAAACATTAATTTATGGAACAAGCATACCGAGTAATAATAAAAGGACAAGAATTTTTTTTCAAGGAGAAAAAAACTGCAATCGCTTTGATAAAATTTTTAGAAATTGGTTTTCAATTTAATGATGACATAAAAATTGAAATACTTGAGATAATGAATCACGATGAATCTTATGAAAGCATAACCATAGCCTTAAAACAATTACGAGAAGAAGAAGATAAAACTAAATTAAACTAATAAGGTCAAGTATAGTTTGGTTATGTAAGGTATTGTTAAGCAAAGTAAAGTAAAGAATAGTTTAAAGATGGAAAATAAAAATCTAATAGCAATAGTTAATACTATTCAAAGCGAGTTAAGACAACTTGAAGCCGACATTATGTTGATGCAAATTCAAATTAATGGTGGCAAATTTGAAATGCAACATCAAACCCAAGAAACGATATTTACTATGGTGAGTGATTTTAACAATCATCTTACGAATATTAAGTTTATGGAAGGCAAGTTTGAAGCATTTTCGTTGGTATTAAAAAAGATAAATGAAATAAAACAAAATTTATAATTTTTTTGTGGTGTTTTGTGAGGTTGGGTGGTGCATGGTATTGTTTAGTTTAGTAAAGTAAAGAATAAATTTTTATGCGATTAAATCCAAAAACTTACCCTTCCTATTTTACGTTGTTGAAGGGTAATTATGATTTCTTAAAAATTGATGAGATGTTTGATTCGTTGTTGGACACGCCAAAAAAGTTTCACGATTTCATAGCATCGTTGAAATTCACATTTGAGCAAGTGAACAAAAAGTATTATCTCACAAATACTTTCAAGGAAAGTATCATTAGTGCTATGCCGAAAATTGTTGGGGGTAATAAACACCTAACTGAAATTCCTTGTGATTGTGGTTTGATATTTACTGATAAAGGATTTTTAGTTTACTTATCAAATCCTACTGACAAAGCATTAAAACTTTTGGTGTTTGGTTTTACGAGAGAGGTGCTTACTACTTATGGTATGATTGACAATGACGATAAGTTTAGTGGTCTTGCTTGTTCATTAAAGGATGGAAAACCTTTTAATGATACTGAAGGATTGAGTTCGTTTATGACTTCTATCCTCACTGCTTTGTTTTTTATTGAAAATTGTGATGTGGAACAAAAAATTATGAAGCCTAATGAGAAACACAAGGAGAATGGTAACAAACATTATAATGAAAGTAAAAGTGATATTATCGTTTTGGATTGTCGTTGGTTTACTGAATTGATACGAAGCATACCATTTCACGTTAAGGGTCATCTTCGTTGGCAACATTGTGGTGAGAAATTTTCAAAGAGAAAATTGATATGGGTTTCTGATTTTGACAAAGTTGGTTATGTGCGAAAGGCTACAAAAGAAAAAATAATTTAAATAAGAATTTGTTTAGTTATGTGTGGTTTGGTGGAGTGTAGTGGAGTATCGTTAAGTAATGTTATGTTGTAAAGTAAAGAAAGAAAAAATCCCTCAATTCTAATTGAGGGAATTTTTTTCTATATGTAGTTAGTGAGTAGGAAAAACGAAGATATAATATTTAATAATTTTTGTGAAGAAAAAAATAAAAAAACTTTGGAATAAAATATTTGGAAAATAAAGTAATTTGTGTAACTTCGTGTAACAATTAAACAAAATAAAGTAAAACATTATGGCACATCAAATCAATTTCAACGAAAAAAAAGGTACACATTCTTTTGCTTCTAATGGAGAAAAGGCGTGGCACAATCTTGGTCAAGTAGTAAATGGTGCTATGACTTCAGAAGAAGCGATTAAGTTGGCTAACTTGGATTACGAGGTTGACAAGACTACTATTCACGCAAGGATTGAGGGAGTTGGAGAGGAAGGGGTTACATTGTATGAAGCGTTTGACAATAGGTTTGCTACATATCGTAAGGACACGAATGAGGTTTTGGGTATTGTAGGAAATCGTTATCAAGTAATTCAGAATAAAGATTCTTTTGGTTTTTTTGATGCGATTATTGATGAAGGGGAGGCGATATTTGAAACTGCGGGTGTATTGGGAAAGGGTGAGAGAATTTTCGTTACTGCGAAGTTGCCCGAAGATATGCTTGTTGGTGGAGAGCCTTGTAGCAAGTATATTATTTTAACAAATAGTCACGATGGTAGTTCATCTATTATCGCAGGTTTGACTACGGTGAGAATAGTTTGTAACAATACGTTACAAGCAGCGTTACAAGGTTTATCAAATAAAGTTTCCATTCAACATAGAGTTGGATTTAAAGAAAGGTTGAATGAAGCACATAAAGTGATGAATATTGCTTCAAAGTATATGTCGGAGGTTGAGGATATTTTTAATGTAATGGCTAAAACTGAATGTGATGATAAGTTGCTGAAGGAATATATTACACAAGTGATGAAACCCGAATACAAGGCGATTGTTACAAAAGAGGAAGAAGAAATTTTATCTACAAGATTTAAGAATCAAGTTGAAACGATTTATAATTTTGCTTTGAGCCATCCTACACAAATTACAAATGATGCGAGAGGAACTATTTGGGGTGCGTACAATAGTATTTCGGGATATTACAATTACGAAGCAAAGAATTTCAAAAGTGCTGAAGATAAATTTTCAAGTGTGATGTTTGGAAATGCGAATACTAAAATATTAAAAGGATTTGATAAAGCGTTAGAACTAATAAACAATTAAAATTTAAAAAAATGGATTACACAAAATCAAACTCAAAAGAAATGAAAACAATGGTGGAAACTTTTGTTATTGAAGAAACGCAAGAACTCATTTATGACAATGAAAAATTGGATAGATGGAATGAACTTGTAAAAACTCTTGAATTGGAAGGGCAAACAAAAATTGTTAGTCCAAAAAAATCTCCTATACCATTTATGTTTATGAAGCAAACATTGGTAAATACATTTGAAACGCTATGTCCAAGAAAGGTTAGTTTAACTGAATTTGATGTTACTCCGATACCTGTTGAGATTTTGGATTTGGTTGCTCTTTCGGTTAATGAGAAGTACTTTAATAAGATTGAGATTTGGTATGATGATAAAACTCCCGACCCAATATGTGTTGGTCAAACGGGGTACTACTATCAACCAACTTGGTATAGTCAAAGTAAGAAAGAATTTTACGAAATGAAATTCAGTAGTCGTGAAGAAGCGTTAGAAGTGGGTGTTCATAAAGATGCTATATCTTATTGTATTGATAAGCAATATTTGATTGGCAAGTGGGGAGATGTAAAAATGTCTTTTGCTGAATTGAAGAAGATGGCTACCGAAAGGTATATGGAAGATAAGAAAAATGACTATGAAAGTGATATTGCGAAATTAAAAAGACAACTTGAAGATTTGAAAGTTGATGCTCATAGAAGATTTAACTAATAGTGTTTAGTGTTGTGAGGTTGTGTGGTGTTTTGTGTAGTAAAGTTTTTGTTTGTTAGTAAAGTTTAGGGAGATTGATTTTTCGTTTCCCACAACCGAACTATCGTTGGGGTGGGTTGTAATGCCCATCCCATTTTTAAAATTTTTTAAAATTTATAAGGTTACGTTTAGTTATGTCACGTTTCGCTAAGTATCGTCAAGTTAAGTAAAGTATAGAATTTTTTATGGAGAAAGAGAACTTGTTTATAAAAGTTGAGGAACTTTTTAATGAAGGCTTGAGTGTTGCTCAAGTAGTTATTGAATTGGGGGAAGAAAATAAAAAACACATTGCCATATACTACGCCAAACTCAAAAGACTAAATAAGAAAAAAATTAAAGAAGGAATTTTTAATGTAGATGAATTTGAAAATTGGATTATATAAATGAAAAGAAAGTACGAATTAAAAAAGCCAAGACATTTAACGCATCCTCAAAATAGAATCAAACCACTTGAAGAAAGATTAGTGCAAGGGTTTTATTCGGTAAAGGGAAAATACAAGAAAGAAGCCGATAAAGTAATTTCAGAACTTGTCAAACAATGGAAGTAAAATATTAATCAATCAAAATCAAAAAACAATGAATTATCGTGTAAAAATTAAGGGTATTACCCCTTATATGCAACATCGGATGGATGACAAAAAGTTAGCCGATTGGGAAGTCAATCGTAAGCACATTATTGAGAGGGATGACATTAATAGTGAGGAAATGAAATTAGCGCAATTCCATTCTTACATTAATAATGATGGTAGGTTTTATTTGCCTTGCGAACATATCAGAGCAGCGTTAATTAATGGTGGAACTTTTTTGAAATCAAAAGTTGGTGTGAGAACGAAGTCAATGAAGTCAATTATCGCAGCAATGTTTATGGTTAATCCCGAAGAAATAATTTTGCCCGAATTTGATACGATTGATAAGCGAAGCGCAGTCAACCGAAACGTAAAAGCAAGAATTATTGTTGTTCGCCCAAAGTGGACTAATTGGAGTGTTGAGTTTACGTTGAACACAGGTCAAGATACCTTTACTGATGCTCAATTAAAGGAATTGATAAACACTACGGGTATGTACGTTGGTATAGGTTCTTATCGCCCAACTAACAATGGATATTTTGGAAGGTTTGAACTTGAAAGTTTGCAAAAGATATAACGTATAGTACAGTGTAGTTATGTATTGTTTTGTTGTGTGTGGTTTATTAGAGTTTAGTATATATTGATGTAAAGTACATTAGCGTATAGTATAGATTTTTAGTTTTGGTTTTCGTAAACAACAAAAAAAAGTAAACATATTTTGTGGAGTCCTGTTGGGTGGTGTGACGTTGGGCGCAGCGATGTATTGTTAAGTTTAGTATAGATTTTTTAAAAAAATAAATATGAAAGAAAATTATGAAGAAGAAGAAGAAAGTTTTTTCTTGGGTATAAATATTGAAAACGTAAAAAAAACAAGCGATGATAAAAAACAAATTTTTTTAGACCAAATGATTGAATGGTTTGATAGCGTTGGTTATGATAGCGATTCAAGAAAATTTGTTTATGATTTAGAAAAAATATATTCATTCCTCATAGAAGATGAAAAATTAACTTACGAACAAGCAGAAACATTCGTAGAACTTTTGGTTGAATGTAATAAAATTAATAAACATTATATTTTAGTGTATTTGGAAGAAAAATAATTGCTGTTTGGCGATGCGGCGTTGATTTGCCGATACCTTCAAAAGATTCAGAAACAGTTTTTTCATCGTTTCCTAATGCCGAAATTGAGGATGATTGTTTGTATTTTGGAACACAAATTGAGTGTTTTTATCCAAAAGACAACTTGTGGGAGATTGATGATTTTGGTACTTGGATTTATCAAGAAAACTTTAAGATTGAAAGCATAAAAGTTGATTTTTTGACTAAAAAAATCTACATAAACACTTAATAATGTAAAGTTTTTTTTTCAATTTTTGAGCAACATTATTTTTAATAATAAGTTATTGATATTCAATGGCTTGTTATTTTTTTTATTAACACTACGTTGTAAAGACTTTTTTTATTTATATTTTTGACTCCCCCCATAATTTAAAAACATCTCTGATGAATGATTTCGTTACGGTTAAGGAACTTTCGGTTTGGTTGAGATTGTCCAAATCCAAGATTTATGCGCTTGTTTACACTAAAAAGATACCCTTCGTCAAAATTGGCGCAAAGATTCTTTTTGACAAAACAAAAATAAATTCTTGGATTGAAGAACAATCAAATTAAAAACTGAATGCCTCTTAAAAAACAAAAAAAGCCTTCTACTTATAATCGGTTGTTCAAAGAGTTTACGAAGATAAATAGTAAACTTCCCGAAGACCGAAAGTTGTCTATTAAGGAAAGGAGAAAGTTTGTTAGAGAGGAGTTACTACCACAATACAAGGATGTACCGAGTTATAAACTTCGGGTAAAGCAAATAAAATCTTCCATTTTAAAAATTTATGAGAAGATACCTCCTAAAGAGATTTGCGACCTCAATTACATTGACCCTTCTGAATTTGCGTATGTTGAGTGGTTTAATTTAGATGAAACTATAAGTCAACTTGTTCCCGATTGTATTTATGTGAAGGTGTCGGCAGGTGATTATGGAGAAACGAATATTTTCAACACCCGAAATTATCAGTATGGTAAGAATGGCGTTAGGGCGATAGTAGAGGAGGTTAGGGGAATTTCTTCAGAAGAACCTTCGGGAAGTTTTATTTTTTCGGGTTATCAAAAGTTGCGACCAAGAAAGAGGAATGATGGAACTCCCGAAAATTATTATTTAGATTTCATTTTGATTTACATAGATAAGGACAATAATGAGCAACCTTATGAGGATACTGAAACTACGAGGTTTGAGTTACCTAAGACGAGAGAGGTAAGAGATAAAAAGAAAAAGATTAGTAATGTAATTGAGGCGAGGATTAAGCAATTAAAATCTAAAAAAGATAGTAGAAAAAGGGCAAAAAAGAGTGTTGGTGATACCATAAAGAAGATAAGTGAAACGAATAAAAAAATAAAGAAAAAATCAAGTAAAACATTAGAGTTGCAAAAGGTTAAGGATTTCAATAGAGCAAGTACGTTGCTTGATAAATATTTGAAAGATGGAAAAATTACGAAAGAGGAGTATGATAAGAATGTAGAGAAACTATTAAAATCTATGGGTTACAAATGAAATTAGTAAAGTACACTAACAAAAAGAGTGAGGCTTTTATTCTAAAGCGAATGTCTAATCAAAAGGCTGATGGTTATTTAAAGAAGGGAACTTTCTCAACTGAATTAGTTTGGGGCAATTATTCGTATATTTTTAGTAATTTGAATGTTGAAAAACAAAAGGCATTTAAAAAGGGAATGTTTTTGTTTGGTATGGTGCGAAAGGATGTAAAAGATTATTTGAAAGAGCATAAGGTTAAGTTACCTACTAAGAATCGGCAAATTGAGTATAATGGGAAGATAAATGAGGAGATTTTGGGTAAGGTAACAGGTACTGACTTAAATCACGCTTATTGGAGAATTGCCTTAAATTTAGGCATTATAACCGAGAGGACTTATTTAAAGGGATTATCAGACGAATTTAAGTCAGTTAGGTTAGCAGCCTTGAGTACAATGGGTGCGAAGAAAAGGTATCAAATAATCAAAGATGGTGTGCTTACAAACGATTTTTATGTCGTAGAGGGAGTTAAGGAATATCAAGAGGTATATACTTTGATAAGATACACTTGTTATGGGTATATGGTTAATTTGAAGAAAATGCTTGGCAAGGATTTTTTATGTTATAAAACCGATGCCATTTATTATATGGATACTAAGGCGAATAGGACAAAAGTGGAAAAATATTTGAAGGAGAAAGACTTATTAATGAAACAATTAGAATGATGGACAATAACATAGGAGAATTAGAAACATATTTTAATAGGAATGGATTTCCTATAATGAGGAGATGCAAGAATTGTATTTTTTATAAAGCCGAAGAACAAATTGAGGAGTTGGCACTTTTATCTATGGGTAATTGTACAATAGAGTCTTTATATTTTGCTTTTACTTTAGTACCGAATGTGTATCCATATACGAAAGAGTTTTATTTATGTAATAAACATAAGTTGGCGAATGAGAGTAAACTTGCTGAAGTTTCGGATAAAATAAAATTAAAAGATGCGATTAAGAAAAAAAGTGATATACGTTGATTGTTTAATTAAATAATATACTACATTAGCAAAAAAATTGAATGTGGTTCAATTACCCCGTAGAGAAAAACATATTGCGATTCTATAAGTACAAGTTTAAGGGCGTTAAAAAGCCGATAGTTATAGAAGCGTTTAATAAGCAAGAGGCAAGGAGAAAAGTTTTTTATATTATGGAGAAAATTCCACAATTAAAAGAGTTAGGGGTTATTGATGAAAGTCTTACGCTACCTATTTTTGGTAGAACTACAAAGAATATAAAATCAGTAAAAAATATTTGGGTTGGCAATTTAACTTCAAGTGGTTGGATGCCTATAACTGAATTTGATAAATTAGGGTATGAATAAAGGAAGTATTCAAATTTTATCATTTGATGAACGTGTTTCACAAATAAAAAAATACGATAGTATTCTCCAAAGGAATAGAATTATAAAGCAATGGGTTAAGAGTTATAGTTTAAAGGGTAAAAATTATTATTTGATATTTATACCCGATGAAATATTTGATAATAAGCCGAAGAAAATCACTGGGATAATATCATTTTCATACAAGGACAAAGAAGATGTGGATATGAAAGTTTATACGAGCATTGCTGATAGAGATGCTATAATTGAAGAATGGAAAAAACAATATAGTGAAAATATAATTTTAAAAATTAAACCTTATGAGTGAAATCAAATTATTCTTTGATAGAGAAGATGTGAAAACAAAGTTCAAGGAGATGCTTGGACAAAAGTCAACAAGTTTTATTACGAGTGTTTTGCAAATCATTGCTTCAAATTCTTTGTTGCAAAAAGCCGACCCAATGTCGGTGTATCAATCGGCAGCGGTGGCTGCAACCCTTGACCTACCCTTAAATAACAATTTAGGTTTTGCTTACATTGTTCCTTACAATGATAAAGTGAGAGGACAAGTGGCACAATTTCAAATGGGATATAAAGGTTTTATTCAATTAGCACAAAGGAGTGGGCAATTCAAAAGTATTTATTCAGCACCTATTTACGAAGGGCAAATCCTTGAAGCCAATCCTCTTGATGGATATAAATTTGATTTTAGTAAAAAGCCAAATGATGTGGTGGTGGGATACGCAGCAAAGTTTACGCTTATCAATGGTTTTGAAGCGATTTATTATATGTCTATTGACCAATTGAAGAAGCATGGGAATCAGTATTCACAAACCTTTAAAAAAGGTTTTGGATTGTGGAAGGATAATTTTGATGCGATGGCTACAAAAACAGTATTAAAGTTATTGTTATCAAAGTATGCGCCTTTATCGGTTGATATGCAAAAGTCACTTGTAATTGACCAATCGGTTGTGAATGATTTTGAAGCGATTGATGTAACGTATGTTGACAATGAGGAATCGGTGGTGGTTATTGATAAGGAAGCCGAAAGATTAGAAATTTTGATAAAAGATTGTCAAACGAAAGAAGAACTTTTACCATTAAAAAAGCACATTAAACCCGAACAACAAAGTATGTATTGGGATAAATGGAATGAATTAAATGTAAAAGAAGTTAATTCTGAAAATACACTTGACTTAAATAGCAATTATTATGCACAACAAAATATTTCAAAGAAAAAAAAGGAATCACAATAGGTTAAATTTATTAAATTAAAATTATGGATAGTATAGAATATTTACAACAAGAATTAATGAAATCAAAATATTTTCAAAGATTAATAAATGATTTAGAAAGTAAAAAAACACAAATTGAACTTAATGTTTTTGAAAAAGCCAAACAAATGCGTGACCAAGAAATTAGAGATGCTTGTGGTATGGCATTATTTAAACTATTATATCAACAATCTATAAAATAAATTAAATGGACACATCAAAAGTTTTATTTCGTTGTTCGGCATTAGGTAAATTAATGACCGAGCCTAAGTTAAAGGTGGATAAAGAAAAGGGAAATTTGTCAGAGGGTGCAAAATCTTACGTTGTTGAGGTTTATGTGACCGAGAAGTATAAAAGGCATCAAGACTTTACGAGTAAGTATTTGGAGAAAGGTTTAATGGTTGAGGAGGATAGCATTACGCTTTATTCAAGGATTAAGAAGGAGTTTTTCCAAAAGAATGAAGACCTTTTAAAGAATGAGTTTATAAAGGGTACACCCGATATTTTTGTTGGGGAAACTATTCATAATGCTGAAGTTATTATAGACATTAAGTCAAGTTGGGATATTTTCACTTTTTTCAAGAATTACACTAAAGATGTCAAGAGTGATTATTATTGGCAATTACAAGGCTATATGGCACTCACGGGGGCAAAAAAATCAAGATTAGCCTATTGTCTTGTAAATACTCCACAAATTCTAATTGATGACGAGAAAAGGAGATTAATCTACAAGATGAATGTAGCGACTGATGAAAATGAAGATTACAAGAATGCGTGTGATGAAATGGACTTTTCTATGATTTATGATGACATTCCTTTTAAGAATAGATTGCTTGAGTTTGAAATTGAGAGAGATGAGGAAGCAATTCAAAAAATATACACTAATGTTGCTAAAGCGAGAGAATTTCTTTTTAATTTAGATAAACAATTGGAATGAAGTCAAAATACGTTGAGCATATAAAGATTGAAAAAACAAATGATATTAGTATGAGATTAAGTCTTTATGGAGATGCTCATACACTAACTAATTTGCTTTATAATGCTATGAAAAGCAATAGGTATTTTGCTGATGTTGTAATGGAAACCGTGCTTTTTTATAATACTTTTGAGGACTCTAATATAAATCTAAATTAGTATTCGGTGTATTCAGAGTATGCTGATGATGAATCTTCAGTTTCGCTTGGTAAAGGCAATTCGGGTTCAGTAGGTTCTATATCGGTATTGTCAACATCAATATTATTTATTTGTTCATCAACTTGTGGTACACTTTTAATTTGGTTGTTTAATTTAGCAATTTTTATTTTGCTATAAATGAAGTATCCTAAACCTAAAACTGAAACCGAAGTAATGGCTAAAATATATTTAGTTTTTGTTGTCATTATATTGTGTTTGTTTTTATAGTTGAGATGGTTGACAATAAATTAGTTCTTGAAATCCTACCAGTTCTAATTGTATCTCTTGTAACGTCTATTGCACCTTGACAAATATTTAGATAGTATTCGGGTGATGGCATATAACCTCTACTTTTTTTATTCTTATTTATTTCACAATACCCCCCCTTTACTAATTCTTTAATTTGTTCTTCGGGTGAAGAAGATTTTAATGCCTTGCTATATTGGGGCAATGTGGTTATGAATCTTGCATAACTACGAAAGCAATCTTCGGGAGTTCTGAATATTGCCCATCCATTTGATGTTGTTCCTATTGCTTCTTTAGGTCGCCCTTTGATTCCACCAAAGTTGTTGTATAGTTTTGCTAAATCAGAAGTGCCATAACCACTTTCGTTACATTTTTGTCCTACTACGGCAGGGAAGAACAACCCACTATCCGAAATTGCTGATGCAATTTGGCTACCATATAGTTTTAAAAATTTTTTTGTTTTTTCAGTTACTACTTGTGATGCCATAGTTTTAATTTTTAAAAATCCATATAACCCATCTCCCAAGAGTTATTTCCAACAAGAATATTTCCACTATTAAAAGAATCACCTACATTAAGATTGACATAATAGGAAGTTGCACCAGTTGTGAGATTTATTATGTATGCTACTTTTTTAGATGAAGCATTGGAGGCAGTACCCGATATTTTTATGGTATCGGTTGTACTTGTAACTGGTAAAGGAATCAAAACATCAAATGGAGGTGGATTAAGAATACTTGAACTTGCGTTTACAAAATATTGAACTTGTCCAATTGTTCCACTCATCGTTGCTTTTAATATTGCTGAAGGAGGAGCAGCGATAGTTGAAGGATTAAAAATATTAAGTAATCCAAAAACAAAATTTTGATTGTATGTTGTGATATATGTGCTTCCACTTTCTACATAACTTGTAAAAAATCCAATGCCTAAACTATTTAAAGCACTTACAACTCCATTAACATTTAAAGCAAATATAGTTGTATAGTAAACCGAAAAAATTGTAGCCGAAGATTGTCTATATTCAAGCGTTAATTTGTTTTCGTTTGTAAAACTAAAAGAAGTTAAATTCCATCTATATTCAGTTGTTGCATTACTTGTATCCAAAGGATTGAAAGGATTACCCAATACATTTATTGTTGTAGGATAATCTACATTACTCTGAACTTTTAAAGTAAAACTTATATCGGTTATATCGTTATTCTTATCAATCATTTTTTATAAATCAAGTAGAATAAAAAACTAAAACTTGCTAATGATAACATTGCTAATGATTTTTTATCAACATCATCAACTTTATTTGTGTTATCAGAAGTAAAATTAGTTAAATTACTTTTTTCGTCTTCTAATAACATCAATCTACCTTCGGTTTCAAAATCGCTATATTTTTTGGTATAGAAATCTTTTTTAAATATTTCTTCTAATTCACTAAAATTGAATTTATTTAAGCCGAATGAGTTGGTTATTCTCCTACAATATAGAGTTACTAATACAAAAGAGTTTGGTAAAATATTCGCTTGTAGAGTGGAGTTTCCATTTAGGATTACATCGTTTTTGTACTTTGTTAAATCGGTAAATATTGAGGTTGCGGCTTGATATGGGTCAACTGTGGTAACAATACTATGAATTTCTCTATTTCCAACTGCGTCATACCTATTGTATTGAATTGCACCTATAAGTTGACTAATTGTATTTGCAAAAATGTTTAAGGTATCTACTTTATAAACTTGATTACCGAGAGATTGTTTGACTTGAGCATAAGTTACCGCGGGGTTGCCCCCATCAGCCACTTGTACCGATACTTGTGGAGTTGTGTTTGATATAATTGCTGGTGCGAATATCATTACGCTGATATTGTATTTCCTTTAGCATCACAAACAATTACTTCATTTTTATCGTTAACGTAACATTTCATACCAAATTCTTTCAAGCACTCTTTATTGAGTTCGGTAAGTCTTGATGGTGTTTCCCCTGCGTTTAAGGCATCCATGTACGCAGTGATTACTATTTTAGCATTTTCGGGATTTGCTTTTGGGGTGCTATCAAAGTTTTTGGTTGTTTTGTCAACTACTTTGGGCATTTTACTTGACTTATAAAGAGAAAATGCCAAATAACCACCACCAAAAATCAACAATGCTTTTATTATGTTTTCTTTTTTCATTTTATTTATTTATCCATAGTAAGATACCATAATAATCCAAAAGACAACAAAGTTATTGCACCATAAGTAGCAATTTTCTTCATTGACTTTTTTGATTCAACATCTAATAATTTAGATTTAGCCAATCTGATTTGTTCATCTAAATCATTAATTTGTTGGTCGGTAATTATGTTGTTGCTTTGTAATAAGCCATTCAGAAGCGATTGTATTGCCTCTGAAGAATTATATAGTTCATCTTTTAGAGTTTCACCTAAATTTGAATTAGATGCCTCTTGAGATGTAGAAACAACCAAGTTTTTGGCTTCGTTGATAAGGTCAGTAACTTGTTGTTCGGTATCTCCCATTTTTTTTCTTTTTATAATATTTTTCAAACTTCTTCAATAAAATATTTACAACCCAAGCCGATGCCGCACCTATTGCACCCGTGATTATTGCTTGTAAGCAATCAAACCAAAAATTTGTCCAATGGATGTCTAAAACAATATTCATCCATCCGAAAAATTTGTTACAAAGGGCAAAAGTGAAGCCTAATAGCACACTTAAAAAGTTATTACTTTGCATATTTTAATTTCTTAGGGTAACGATAATTCTATACTAAAATTACAATAAATTTAGTAAAAATTTTGTACTTCTAAAAATAAAAAAAGATGAAAACTAATCTTCTAAGCCATATTTGATGTATTTATACCAACTTCTTTCGTGTAAAAAATAGATTATTGGCTTATAAACAAGTTCAAATGCCGAAAAAGTAGCACCAAGTTTAAAACTTCCACTTACTAAGTATATAAAAAGAAAGCCTGTTGATGTGCTTATAATTCTATAACTTATAGTTTTAGCAATATGTCTTTTTGTTTTTACTGACATTTTCTATCTAATGATATGTTTTTTTGAAATCTTATTTCTTTATTATTTAAACTCCAAATCTCCCCATTATCCATAGCACAAGTGAATAATAGGTTATGCTCTTGGCTATAATCTATTATTAAAAAAGCATATCCTTGCATACCATCAGAAATTCTATATATTGGTATCATTGGGTTTAATTGAAGCATCATATCACTTATTAAGCATTTGCTCTCTAATTTTTGTGGCTGATATTTCAGAAATTTCGGGTGGTGGAATATGTTCAATGATGTCATAACCAACGCCACGACCAAAATCAACCGAACAAATATCGGGTAGAATCATTACTTTGACTCTTTTTTGCTGAATTTGTTCTTTGTATTCTTCCATTATGTTACCCATAACTTCAAGTGGAGTAAATGGATTTTTACTATCTAAATCTTGTACTTCTCTTATGGCTATGAGTACGTTTCCACCTTCATCTAATACTTGTTGGAACATTTCCTTATGACCTGCGTGAAGGGGTTGCCAACGCCCTACAAATAGAGAGAATTGACCTTTTTTTGATTCTAAACTACTTTTAACGTGGGTTATTTTACTCCATTTATATTTATTCATATACATCTATTAATTTGTTTGAAATAGAACAATTACAATTTCCATCACCACCATTCATCTTATTACAAGCACAAATGTTGCTATATGGAACTTGCTTAATGCTTATAGTTTTTTTATGTGTTTTTTTAAAAAATAAGTCTTTTAATTTACAAACACATTCGTTTATATTGAATATGCTTGTGTTGATTTTAAAGTCATTTTCAGACAATTCAAAATCAGATGCAAATCTATCATTTCTTCCTCTATCTTCATTGTATTCAAGACAAATTTGAATTAAATCTTTAGCATTGTCTTTTAAATAATTTCTCAATTCTTGATAGGGTGTGACAAAACTCAAGATAGGCGTGTAGCCTTCTTTTTCAAGATACAAAGCCATATCAAAAGCACCTTTAAGGTTTTTAACTCTACCTTCTTTTGAATAGTCTTTATTTTGAGTAACATCTCTCCATTTATCTCCATCTATTCTAATAAAACTCCAAAAGAATTCAGATATTTGTTTGTCTTCAATAAAAGCATTGGCAATGGTGGTTTTTCCCGAAGCGGGTTGACCATAAAGTAGTACAATCATAATTAATTGTTTAAGTAAATAATAATTCTATTAATATTATCAGCAGACTCAATTTCGTAAGTATATTTCCTTCTTTCACAAAATTCTTTAACTACATTAACTTCTACTTTAGAAAAGATTTCTATTCTTTTGACAATTAGTACGTTATCAGCAAAATAATAATCTTCATCTTTTATATTTAGATATGAGATTATGTATGACCATCGTAAAAATTCGTTTATATTATTATTAGATTCCACTTTCATAATTAAAATATTTAAAGTACCATTTGTTGTTATTATAAATGTCGTAACAAACTTTATGTCCAAGTATTTTTAATGCTTGACTTTCTTGTTCTATAATTTGTGGTTTTATTTTATGGTCGCCATATTTCCCATGAAATTTATCATCCTCAAAAGTTACTTGTTCTATGTTATTGAAATCGTAATCGTAATATGGAATTTCAAGATAATTATGAATTCGCATCATTTCCTTTTTAGGATTTTTGCAAAGATTTTCAAATTTGACAAAGAGTATGTAATCTCCAAACCCTCTATTGAGTGCTTCTTTGAGCCTATTTAGAGTATCACCTATGGGTTTGTTTTTTGTTTCCAACCACATATCAACTCTTTCCGAAATGCTGATACCTTTGTTTTGTTCGTAATCATTTGTAATATCCCATTTGTCAGAATGTTTGCGATAATTTTTTTCCATAGAAGTTACTACATCACGCAAATCTCTTACCACACAAATAACTTTAGGATTAGGATAAAAACTCTCCAAAAAACCAACATTAATCATCCACGACCTACTCTTATCAATAACATATTTTTTGTCGGTAATGCCTTCGTAGTAGCCTTGTAAACCATATCTACAAAATGTAAGAAATGCTTTTTTCATTTGCTTTTCATCTTGTGCTTTTATCAAAGGAGATTTAGTATATACTTCTTTACCACTATTAATTATATCAAATAATCCACTTGTGGGGGAAGCATAAAAATCGGGATGATTACCAAGTATATTTTGTAGTAGAGTGCTACCACTTCTCGGCATACTACTATTAAAAAATATTTCCACTATTTCTGATAATTAAAAGTTTCAAAAAACCAACGATAAGTATTGTAAATATCATCACAAATAGAAGGTGTTAAAACATTCTTTGCTTTTGATTGTGGTAACAAAAGTTTTGATTGTATTTTATGGTCTATACCTCCATAAATAGCGTCATCTTCTCTTGTTATTTGTTCAATATTATCAAAATCGTGATAGTATTCTTCAACTTCTAAATATTTGTAAATTCTTTTTAATTCATTTTCGGGATAGACACACAAATCTTCAAACCTTATAAATAAAATATTCTTACTTATATTTTGGTCTATTACTTCTTTTAGTCTTTCTATGGCTTGACCTATGGGTGGAGAACTTGCCCACATATTTACTCTCTTTAAGGTATTTGTGCCTATAAGTTTACCATAATCAATTAGTGGAGAAGAAAGGTGTTGATTTTTTCTGAATTGCATTTCCATAGAGCAAAACACATCTCTTAAATCTCTTACGATACAAAGTATTTTAGGATTAGGGTACACTATATTTAAAAAATCGTAGTGAATACCCCAACCCCTACTTTTATCAACGATATATTTTTTGTCGGTAATAGCGTTGAAATAAGATTGAATGCCCGAATTACAAAAAGACAAAAATGCCTTTCTCATTAGTTCCGAATCTTGTGCTTTAAATTCGGGTGATTCGGTATAGTTTGCTCTTGCGCCTATAATCAACTCCAATAACCCCGATGTTGGTGTAACATAAAAATCGGGGTTTTGACCAAGAATATTTTGAAGGAGAGTGCTACCACTACGAGGTAATGAACTCTGAAAGAATATTTTCTCCATTTTCACTAACTATTTTGTTTTCGCTTTTTACTTCTTCCAAAGGCTCTATAACTTCTATTGCCTTTTTTGGTTGAAGTGTTTCATTATTTTTCACATTTTTAATGGCATTAAAATTAGTAGTGCCGAGAGAAAGGGCAGCAATAATATCATCAGCATTAAAAATTTCAGTTTCGTTATTGTATGGGAATTCTAATTCATCTCCTGCGATATTGAATTTAGACAAGAATGAATTTCTTAATTCGGGTTTTGTAGTAAAGTCATTTGCAAAGATGTGAGTATGCAAATCGTAACCAAATACTTTTGGTTTATTGACAATCCAACAAGCGACTGCGGGTAGGCGAAAAGCAGCCAAAGCGTGTTGCATAAAACTATCAATCACAAGTCTTTTTTGAGATAGCAAAGACACCGCCATTATGAATCTAAAGTTCCCTGTCACTGCGTAAGTGTTAGGATATGTTAATTGGTCTTCTCTCTTAATGTGAAAAATTGCATATTTATCTTTAAATGCTTCAATGACTTTCATTACAACTGAAACTGGCAAATCCCTTGCCCAACTATATTTTTTATTTGCATCTCCACCACCATTAGGTTGTAATAACATAATTGGTTTATCAACATTACCCATTTGACGTTGGAAAGATTCAATTTCTCTTTGAGTCATAAAAATTTCGGGGAACTCTCCATTGTAGTCAAGTCCATACATTTCACACCAAATTTCAATTAAGTGTTTATCTTCTTTAATAAAAGAAGTTTCAGCATAAGGGTCGTGTAAGAAAACTTGTACATCATTATTTTCTATATAATCTTGATAGAAATAACTTAAAGTACCAAATGCCAAACTTTTAGCGACATTGGGATTGTTTAAAAAAACTTCGGGATAACCACTAAGTACAAATAATTCACAATCTTTATATTTCTTTTTGATTGCCGAACAAATGGCAGTGGCGGCAATACATTTTCCAATGCCACCATTGATTTGAAAGATTACTTTTTTTCTCATTTTTTACTATTTTAAATTTTGATAAAAATACTTAATTTTCACTAAAAATACTTAATTTTTTTATAGACTTTGATATACAAAATATCCACTCAAATAAGTAAATGTGTTTGGGTAAGGTGCATTTAAAATTCCTCTTGTACACGATAAATTTGGTAATTGGGCGCAAGTTGTATTACATTGAATCATTCCTCTTTGATAGGAATTATTGCAAGTATAAGTACAAGCAGGTTGATTTAATGTCTTATATGTATTTCCTATAATTTCATCGGGGTTTAAAAGCACGTCACCCATTGCTATTGTCATATTATTACCTCCCCCAATCCCCCCATAAGGTCTTGGCACATCACTTGGATTATTAAAAGCAAAAGTTATATTGGTTGCTGTTGTTGTTGTGCTAATAGTACCATCAGCACCTTTAGACCAATAAAAAGAATAACAATAATATACAAAAGAACCCATCCTCATTATTGTGTAATCTCCACATTGTACACCTTTAATTGGTGGAACTATACTTATACTTGCTGATGATGGTGTCCAACTTATATTTGTATCAAGACATTTATTTATACAACTAAAATATTTGCAAGTAATAGAAGTCGCAATAGCATTAGTTGGATTTACATAAAATGATTGTGGTGGATAACAAGTGGTTTGTTTACAATTGAATAATTCCCAAGTTGCACAAGTTAATGCACCTACTTGTGTTGCTGAAGCACTTGGTAGATTAAAGCAATGAGTACAAGAAGAAGAAGAAATATTAAAATTATCTCCATTTGCATCGGTAGTAGTAATAAATGTCTGACTTGGACTAATCAAAGAATTAAGAGAGCCAAGACCCGAAGGAAAGGTTGTTGACACCGAAGAAAGATAAATAGACGTTGTATATTGAGTTATAATTGCACCACCACTTAATGAACTAACATTTAATTTTATTGCAAAACGAGTTGATGGCGAAAATGAAGGTGGATTTGTAAGGGGAACTGAAAATGTATATTTACTTTCTATTTCACCTTGATTTATTAATACTCCCTCCCCAGTGTTGAGAAGAGTAAAAATACCCGAAGTATAAGAATAAAGTTCAGCGTTTACAATCGCAGTTCCTAAATCAATTGAAAAGAATGTATTAATTATCCAAATTCCATTTGGAATAATTTGTAAATTTGGAGAGCCTACATTAGTTAGCCATTGGCTTATGACTCCATCTGAACTTGCAACAAATGTAAATGGGGTTGAACCTATAAGTGGGTCAGTACTTAATTCATAATAACCAACAACATCGGTTGTTGTACCTCCATTCAAATAATATACAACTCCACCACCACTACTTACATTTGGAATACTTTCCAAACTATTAACACCCGATAAATATTGAGTATCAAGACCACCTCCATCTTTTCCTAAATTGACACAAATTATACCACAAGCATTTGCACCACTTATAGGACTTCCACCTCCGACATTAAGACCGATGTTTGAAGCAGTAGTAAAAGAGCAAAGACCAAAACTTGTAAGAGTACTATCACAAATAGCAACTACATTTTTTGTTACACTATCCCAACCAAGATTTATAGAATTGGGTGGATTACAAGTATTTGGAGTTGCAAGTATATTCAAATTATTTACATAAGTTGTACAATCATATAACGCACTAATATTAGAACCACTTAAAAATGAATTATAAGTAGTATTTGTATTTGTACTACCCCCTAAAATTGAAGAAGAATTTCCATTATTAGTATTATTTGTACCACCTAAAATATTTGAAAATTGAATATTATTATATGTATTATTCCCTATTGCATTTACACGCCCCCCTATAATATTATTGTAAGAACCAATAATTGAATTAGTATAACCACCTAAAATAACGCTACAACCATTATTACCATAAATTATATTTGAGCATCCACCACCTATAAAAGAACATCTATTAGTGTATAAAGTAGGTGATATGTTTGCTAACAATTGATTATTATATCCACCTAAAATAACATTATTGGCATCATTTATACAATTATAAATACCTCCACCAATAAAAGAGTTTGAGTTATTTATGGAATTAGAAAACCCCGAAAATATAGATGTTTCTTGATTTTCAGAATTTACTGAAACGATATTACAACTACCACCTCCTATAAAACTAAATTTTTGAAAACTTCTATTGCAAAATCCACCTATTACTGAATTAAAACATTCGGATAAACTACCATTTTGAAATCCTCCTCCAACAAATGAGTATTGATTAACGTATTGAGGTTGTGGTGGTGTTGTAAATATAAAATTATCAAAATATCCCGAATAAGTATTATTGCCTATACCACCAACAAGTCCACTTCCGAAACCACAATACGAAGAAAGATAATCATTAGAAAATAATAGATTATTACAAAGACCATTACCTAAAAAAGAAACACTTGAATTATTATAGTTGCTTTGTCCATTAATTATTGGAAAACAAGAATAATAAATATTATCAGAACCACCACTTAAACAATTAAAGCAACCATTTAATGATAAACCATATTTAATATTATTTGCTACATCATTAACGATAAAGTTATTACAACCATTTATTATTGTACTACAAGAACCAATATTGCAATTATATGCACCACCTAAAATATCAGAACGATTACCTAATACACTTGAATTTGATGCTGATATAATAGTTGAATAACTATTATCATTGTATGATTGATTACCATTTAATATTGTGCTTGAAGTTGAATTTTCAATACAACTTAAAGTTCCCGATATTTTTGAAAAAGAAGAATTAGTTAAAGAGTTAAAATATCCCGAAGCACTACTTGAATAACCACATAATTGATTAAATGAACCACCTAATAAAAAATTATAATTATCAAAACATATTTTATTTAAAGTTCCACCAAAAATAGTATTGAAATCGCATACTATACCATTTAATTGACCACCTCCAATATGTGAATAATTAGAAGTTATACAACTTAGTGTACCACCAATCATGGTATTAAATTGTCCACTACTAAAAATATTATTTGTAATACCTCCACCAATAGAACTAAATGAACCTATAATTTGATTGCTACTACCACCACCAATTATATTACAATTACCTCCACTTGAAATGACATTTAACACGCCACCAATAACACTTGATGCACTTCGTGTGACACAATTTTGGCAACCACCACCTATGGAAGTAATACAACTACAAACATAATTACATTGTCCACCTAAAATAACAATAGTACATCCACTTGTTGCATTACTTACATTACCCAATGCTTGATTACATAATCCACCTCCTATAAAACTAAATAAACCTGAATTTACCGAACCTAAATTATGGCATTGACCACCTAATATTGTTGTGCCTAAACCACCACCCGAAAAACATTGATTAAAATTAGCATTATTACATAGTCCACCAAATATTACCGAATTAGATGAATTTATTTTATTAGAATCTCCACCACCAATAAAAGAATTGGAATCTGAATTATTGTAGCAAATTGTATTAGAATACCCACCACTAATGGCTGAATTTACCGATAAAGAAGAATTAAAATTTCCACTAAGAGATGCCGAATAATTTCCCGAAGATGTATTATTATTTGCACATCTTAAAGTTGAGCAAGTGCCACTACCTAAGACTATAACCGATTGACCTAAATATGGACATACATTTGTGATAGTAAAAGTTCCCGATTCAGTTATTGGATTTGTAGATGAAGATGTTACTGATATTCCAAATCCTCCACACATACCTAAAGACATAACACCACAACTACCACCACAACCACTTCCACTTGCTGATGAACTATATACTTCAAAATTATTATTTCTTAATGCCATATTTTTTATGATATTGACGATGCAATATAAGATACGTTAGCGTAATAAACTCTACAAGCAGCGAGAGCAGAAGGTAACACCCAACACATTGAATACACACTTGAAGAACTACTACTTATTACTAATCCTGCCCTTACTATACCACCACCAAATGATGTTGTATTATTAAAAATAGGACTTGCTACTGAAAGCGTAGTTCCCGCAGCAGTGCAACCAAAAGGTAGTGAAGGCGTGGGTATTGGAGGAAATCTTGCTTCAATGCCACTTATACCCCCAACTCCTGCGTTACCACTAAAACACATATATATTGCTAAATTTACAAGATTACCAATTTTAGTATATCTATAATTAAAACTACCCGTTGTGCAAGTGTATGGGGTTCCAGTCCCAGTTTGGCAAATACACGATGGTGGTAAAGCAAGTTCACCCGATTCACAATATAAGGCTGGTGTCGCAGTCGCTGTGCTTGTTGTAGGATTTACATAAAAGGTATTTGCAGGGAATGAGGTACTTTGTTTATTGTTAAATGTATTCCAATCGTTAGTTGACAACAATCCTCTTTTTGTTGCTGAAGCACAAGGCAAATTAAAGCAATGAGTACACTCACTTGAAGTTATACAAAAATCACTACAATCGGTTGTTGTTGTAAAGAATTGAGATGAAGCACTTAATCCATTTACTGAACCAATACCCGATGTAAATGTTGTCGTCACCGCAGCCAATCTTGATGCCGAAGTAGTTAAACAAATGGTGTTACCACTTGAATTTCCACCAACAAAATAAATTGAAATTCTATCATTAGTAGCAAGAGTTGTGGTGGGAATTGCGGTGCTAAAGGTGTATAAACTTATGGTAGAACCATCAACAAGAGTCAATGGCGCACCTACGCCTAAGTTAGTAAACAATCCATTATTGGTACAATATTTATAGACATCGGCTCTGACCGTGGCGGTATTACTTGCTGAAACTGATAAGAAAGCAGTATATTCCCAAATACCACCAGGGAATTGTGTTAAGTTAGGGTCATTGCTATCGGTAATAAATTTAATAAATGGAGAACCATCAACAACACTCGTATTAGTAAAAATGTTAGTTAATGATGGGAACACCGCGTTTCTACTCATTTGATTTAAACCCAATGCAGCACAAGAGCAAATTGTGGTGTTTAGATAATATACCGAACCACCACCACCACCACTGACGACAGGGAAGGTAGCCAAATTACCATCGCCACGAACATACTGACTTACTAAACCTGCGCCTACAACACAAATATTTCCACTTGTCGTGATTGGGGAATTAAGCACGGTGAACGCAGGTGGCATAGATAATCCAACCGAAGAAACTCCAACGCCAATAGTTTTTAACACAACTTCACACGAAGCACTATCCCATCCTAATGTATCTACCGAATTATTTATTGTGGGGGTATCAGTTATATTTAAGTTATTTACATAAGTAGCACAATTACGAGAAGCACAAATATTACTTCCTAATATAAATACTTCTTGAAATGTACAAGTTTGATTATTGATTCCACCTATTATTGTTGAATATTGTGAATCAATAGTATTACAACAACCACTAACAATTACTGAATAACTACAATCGCATATACAATTACATTTACCACCTAAAATAGAATTTGATGATAATTGTAGATTTGGTGAACACATTGATGCTATACAATTTTGAGAACCTCCACCTATAACACTTGATTCACTACAACAAATGCAATTACCATTTCCACCTCCTATAAATCCATTATATGATGAATCAGTAATGATATTGTTTGTACCACCTCCTATTACTGAATTTATTGAATTACCAACACCACCACTTATTTGATTAGAACTACCACCACCAATAAAAGAATTAGAACTTCCACCAATAATTTGATGATATGAACCAATTACAATTCCCGAATAATCTGAAGAATCTATCGTATTACTAAGTCCACCTCCTATAATTGTTGAGGTGCTATTATTAGCAATAGCATTTAAACATCCATTTATAATACTACTATAATTACCACTTACATAATTTTGAAATCCATTACCTATGAAAGTAAAAAGACCTCCTTGTAATAATGTTGGTGAAACATCAAATTGTTTTGTAGTATCATTCCAAGTACCACCAGTTGTATTATTACCTACTCCATTTACGATTACTGAACCAAAATTATTATAAGGATTTACACCATCGTTACAAACATCATATAAATTGTTAAAAATACCATTTCCTATAAAAGCATAATTACCACTTAATTTATTTGAGCAACCATTTAATACAAGACCATAAGAATTGCAACAACCAATTAAGTTTTGTTGACCATTTCCAATAAAACCATAACAAGCACAACATCCAATAATTTTATTAAAATCACCATTAACAATTGTATTGTAACTACCATTATCGTTAGTTATAATATTTTTATTTCCATTGTGTATGGAGTTGCTATTAGTAATTATATCTTTATTGCTATTAAAAATATAATTACAAACGCCATTTAAAATTGTGCTTTGATTAACTTGGCACATACAATTGGCTTCTCCATTAAGGATAACATTATTTTGCCCACCTATTAGTGTATTTGAAAAGCCACCTTCTATCTGATTGTTAGTTGAATCAGATGTAGTTTCTTTGGTATTATCTCTACCATAGGTTGTAGTAGCATTAGTAGTACCTGCCGAAAGTTGCGCACCACAAATGGCAGTCAATCCCAAAGCACTACAATATGTTATGGATGTTGCATCACCCGAATAAACGACTTTATCTTGTGGATGATAGTAATAAACACAATCATTAACACTTATTTGACTTGTAACATCTCCATTAAAAAATATAATTTGAGATGTTGAATTAGTAGATTGTATATTATATAATGTAGAAACACCCACTACGTTCATAACACCTCCTACCACACTTGATTTATCATCAGAAGTTCTATTTGCTACACCACCTCCTATAAAAGAATTATTTGAACTATTACAAACACGATTAAAAAAACCACCACCAATAGTATTACTTTCTCCACTACTATTTATTTGATTTTTACAACCTCCACCAATATAACTATTATCATCACAAACACAATTTATTGCACCTCCTCCAATTACACTTGCATTACCATCGCTTATATTCAAACAACCACCAAGTATTACACCATCATCCGATTTTATTGTATTTAACCTACCTCCAACGATAGTACTACCTACACCACAACTTTTATTTTGCTGACCACCACCTATTGTTGTATAATCATTTACACTACAATTTAGATTTCCACCAAGTATGGTACTACCATCTCCTATTGCTATATTTTGCTGACCACCACCAATTGTTGAGTAACAACCTTTACTTGCGTTTTGAAATCCTCCACCAATAAAAGTAAAGCAAACGCTATTTGAAGGAGTAGGTTGAGATGAAAATGAAGTTCCACTCCAAGTGCCACCACTTGTGTTATTTCCAACGCCACCACCTACAACGCTACCTATAACATCAATTGCACCATTTGTATTTTTTAAAAAGTTGCATACACCACCACCAATAACGCTATTAGTTCCACTTGTACAATTATAACATCCTCCACCAATAAAACTTTTATCTCCTATTGCATTATTACCAATTCCACCTACGACTACTGAATTAGTGGCACTACTACAATTAAAACTACCACCTAAAGATGCGCTATAATTTCCCGAAGCACTATTATTTACACAACAACGAAGGGTTGAGCAAGTGCCACTACCGAGAACCTCTATGGCTTGTCCTTCGTAGGGCGCAGTGTTGGTGATACCTAAAGTACCACAAGTTATTATTGGAGAGCCACTCACACTAATGCCATTACTACCAATAGCACCTACATAAATAACGCCACCTCCACCTCCTCCACTACCTCCCGAATATAGACCAAAGTTATTACCTATTCTTAATGACATATTTTATATTTTATGAAGTAAAATAATTTATTGTTGCCCAAAATCCTGCTACGCCACAGTTATTACCACTTTGTTGTACACAAACCACTCTATTATTACTTATCGCTTCTACACAACATTTAATTGCTACTTTACCCATATATGCAGTACCAGTTGGGGTACAAGCAATACTATTGGTAGAACATATAAGTCCACCTGCTCCCATATACATAAGTGAATTTACATTTACAACATTAGACCAAGAAGTTGGCGTTGGTAATACTGATGGCATACCAAATTGAACACTCTGTACGTTTACCCCACAAGTTGCGAAACAATTAGCAAATTGAACATTTACTAAATTTCCATATCTTGTCCATCTAAAAGTACTACTACACAATCCCGATGGCGCACAGCCAGTATTTTGCCAAGTAAGAACGCAACTATTAGTACATTCGGGAGATTCAAAATAACAAATGTTTGAAAATGCACCAAAAGAAGCGCAACAATTTGCTTGGAAACTATAAGTAGGCAAACAACAACCTATACCACAAGTATTAAAGCAAGTCCAATCCGATGAAGATAAAGCACCTCTATTAGTTGCCGATGAAGTTGGTAAACTCCAACAATGCACATCATTTGCTGATGTAATCGCAAAATCAGTTCCATTCGTACAAGTAGCAAATGTTTGTGATGAATTTACGAGTCCATTCAAAGAACCTAAACCAATTGGTAAAGTTGTTTTGACTGAAGATATAGTTGCATCTTGAGTGTATAATGTAGTTGTTCTTGTAACATTTGTTGAGGCTACAAATTCAATGGCTATTCTATCGGTTGAAGATATAAATGTGCTTGTTACCGAGATATTAAAATTATATAAATCTATGGCATTGCTATTAGTGATAATTTCAGTTACACCCACTCCAATTTGCGTAAAAATGCTACCATCGTAAATATATAAATTAGCAGTAACACCCGAAATTTGACCTGTTGATGAAAAATATGCTAATACATTCCACAATCCCCCTGGCACATAAGTTAAGTTTGGCATATTAGCATCACTTATAAAACGAGCAATAGTTCCATTACCACTTAATGGAAAAGTTGCTTGAGTTCCACTATTGGCATTGCTACTCATTTGATAATAAGTATTGCCAACAAAAGTGCCTTGATTTGTACCACCATTGAAATAATATACTTGACCACCACCACCAGTCACATCGGGAAAGTTTGATAAAGTTCCTAACCCAGTGATATATTGTGAAGATAATCCACCACCACAAACACATAAATTACCACCACTTGTCAAAGGATTAGTTGAATAAACACATAATCCTTGTGGAACGCACAAACCAACACTTTGAAAAGAACCTGTTGTTAATATGCTAATAATTTGACCTGTAATAGAATTTCTACCAAGTGTCAATCCACTTTGACAACAATTAGGTGTATTAACTATATTTAATGAATTAACAAATGTCGTGCAAGAAGTATTTGATGTCGTATTATTACCTAAAATAATTGAACAATTATTTGTAATAGGTATTGTATTATTTGCACCAATAATAGATGTGTATGCACTACTTGTTGTATTTGTACCACCAAGACTATTTGAAAATGGTGAAATTACATTTTGGTTTTTTCCTCCACCAATTGTAGAAAAGTATGAACTTATTGTATTTGTGCCACCTCCTAAAATAACATTACATAAGTTGCCTAAAGTATTACTACAACCTCCACCAATAAAATTTAAGGCGTTTACTTCATAATTTATAGTGTTTAATTGACCACCATAAATTGTGGATTTTTCTCCTTGTAAAGTATTTACGCTACCTCCACCAATAAAAGAGTAGTTACTTAAATTGGTAATTACATTTGTATCTCCTCCCAAAATTGTAGAATAAGAAAGACTTACTTCTCCCGAAGCATCAATACAATTACTTTTACCACCTCCAATTATACTAAAACAATTGTAAACGCAATTAGATTGTCCTCCTCCAATATTAGAAAAACAAGATTTTGAAACATTTTGTAATCCACCACCGATAAAAGTATATTTACCTCCACTTGTTATTGTAGGATTAGAAGTAAATGCAAAACTTCCTTCATTCCAAGTGCCACCAATTGTATTGTTACCAACGCCACCAACAATAACTGAAGTAATATTACAAGTTGGGTTATTACTTGCATCATAAATATTATTACATATACCATTACCTATAAAACTTGCATATCCTACTCCTAAATTAGCACAACCACCTACAACTTGAAAACCACCACCGATACTACTTGTTACGCAATTACTAAGACCATTTGTAATTAATCCATAATTGTAGCAATTGCTATTTATTTGATTAAAATAACCATTTGAAATAGTATTAAAGCAAGAATTATCGCTTAAAATTAAATTTAGTAAACCATTATCTATTTGATTATGGCAAGAAGTACCTCCATCGCAAGTGCTATTGGAATTACCATTAAATATGTTTGAAAAATTGCTATTAACAACATTTGCTACGCCATTTAATATACTTGTATAAGATGCTGAAGTTGTATTTGCATAACCTTCATCTATTAGAGAAAAACAACTTGAATTGCTTGTTGTTTTTGTAAGGTTTCTTAAATAGGTAACGCTTGAGCCACTAAAAGAACCACTTAATTCAGTATAACCACTTCCACCATTATAAGTAGCACTTGTTATAGTAGTTTCATATACTATTTTAGACGTATTATCAAGATAATATACTACATCATTTACGCTAAATTGAGAAGAAACATCATTGTAAAGATTGATTAGTGTTGGAGATATTGAAAATACTCCATAAATATTGGCATTGGCGATGCTATTTAAACTACCACTTGATATTCCACTTGTGATTTCGCAAATAACATTCCCTAAACCTCCACCAATAAAAGAAGATATACCATTTCCAACATTGTATTCTCCACCTACAATAGCCACATTACGACATATACTCACATTGCTACAACCTCCACCAATAGTTGCATCGCATCCATTTGTATTGTTTTGGTATCCACCTAAAATAGTGCTTAAAATTCCACTTGAACATATAGTAGATTTAAAACCACCTATAATACTTGATAAAATTGCGCTACTCATAACACAATTACAATTACCACCAATTATGGTTACACATCCCGATTGTATTTCATTAGAACCACCACCTAAAAGTGTAGAGTCTGTTCCAACACTTATACAATTGTTTTTTCCACCTCCTATACTATTATTGGCAATGTTACTATTAGAAAATCCACCCATGATAACGCCAGGTCTTGTTACGCCACCTACTTTTTGTTGTAAATTGGATTGCCCACCACCAATAAAACTATAAGGAGTAGTAGGTGTAATGAAATCAGAACATATTATATTGCAATCTCCACCACCTATACTTCCAAAAGAATAATCAAAACTTGAGGAACAAAAAATATTATTTTTTGTTCCTCCTAAAATAACTGAATTAGAAGCACACAATGTATTGCATTGCCCACTACCAATAAAACTTTGATTGTTAGTTTTTACACAATTACAAAAGCCACCAACAATACTTGAATAGCAAGAAGATACGTTGTTACATTGCCCACCTAAAGATGCACTATAATTTCCCGATGCACTATTATTTACACCACAACGAATCGTTGAGCAAGTTCCACTACCAAGAACGTGAACCGATTCTCCAAAATAAGGGCAAAGATTTGAAAGAGAAAAGGTACCAGTGTTAGTGATTGGATTTGAAGTAAAAGTTAGACATAATCCCGAACCTTGACAAACTGAAATCCCTATGGAGGTTACACAAGCACCACCACCACCACCACCACTTGTGGCACTAAATATTCCAAAATTATTATTCCGTAACGCCATTACAATTGGTATCTGATATTTGATGTAAAGTTGGTATAATTGCATAAACAAGTTCCCAAACATTCGGAAAATTCAAAAGACAAGGATGTTCTTCCAAAGGCAATGTCCAATCTTTTGTATTAAGAAGTGTATATGTCCAACCTTCTCTATAACTTGAACCAATTTGTCTTATATGCCAAACTTCTTCTTCCATATTTATTTATTGTGCTATATAAGTAATAGTTGCTAATGCTCTATTAGTATTTGCAGTAGTTAATGCTTGACAAATACAAATTGCATAACAATTTCCAAGTCCATTTTCATTACAAGTGATAGCAGTTTTATTACCCGATGTGTTAAATGTCGTACCCGTAGCATTTGCAAGATTACCATTACCAAAACCTAATATTGAACACGCACCACTAAAGCCTGTTGTATTTATTGGCGATGGAATCGTTTGTGGTAAAGATATAGTTGCGTTTGTTACGTTTGTAGCACCAGTAGTGAAACAACTACTTACGATTAATGTAACATTTTTACCAATTTGTATCCATCTATAAAAATTAGCACAAGTTCCAGTTGGTTGACTCGTCACTCCATTGTTACATCTAAACACAAAACAATTCCCTGGCAACGACAATTCACCCGTATCCCTATAAGGACAAGTAATTGCATTAGCCGCACTCGCAGTTGGATTTACATAGAAACTAAACGCAGGTAAACAACAATTTAATTTACAATTAAACGAACTCCAATCCGAAGATTGCAAAGCACCTCTATTTGTGGCTGACGCAGTCGGTAGGTTAAAGCAATGTGTACAACCCGATGAACAAATTGAAAAGTCAGTTCCCGATGTAGAAGTAATAAAATTTTGTGATGAACAAGTCAATCCATTAAGAGTTGTAATCCCCGCGGGTATTGTTGTCGTTACACTTGATAATGTATTATCTTCAGTAAATAACGTAATGTTATTACCACTTGCAAGAAGATTACCTGCTATAAATTCAATACCTACCCTATCATTAGGCGATAAAGTAGTTTGACATATACTTGTTGCAAAAGTGTATAAATCTAAGGTAGTGTCATTTGTTAATTCTTCAGTTTGACCTGTTCCTATTTGAGTTATTCCATTCGTATTAGTACAATATTTTAGAATATTAGCAGCAATGGTACGAGTTTTATTTGTACTACTATTACATAAATAAGCATTGAACACCCATTGCCCCGCGCTAATTTGTGTTTGATTTGGCACGTTCGCATCGGTCATAAAACGTACAAATACGCCATCTCCCGAACTTGTAAAAGTTTTTTGTGTGCCTAAACTTGCATTTAAACCCATTTGATAGAAACAACAAGTTGGAGAACCCAAACCACCTTGACCACAATTACCATTCAAATAAAATACTTGACCACCACCACCACCACTTACGATAGGGAAAGAAGCCAAAGTACCATCACCACGAATATATTGAGAAACAAGACCTGCGCCACTAACACAAAGATTTCCAAAAGTTGTGATTGGCGAATTAGTTACGCAAAATGCCGAAGGCATTACTAAACCTACTGATGAAACCCCTGGGGTGTATGTCGCATTTACAACTTCTCCACTTGACAAACGAGATAGAACAAAATTCGCAGTACCTATGGTTGGAGTATCTACAATATTTAGATTGTTTACATAAGTGGCACAAGTACGATTTGCAACAATATTACTACCCGAAATAATTACTTTATCGTAACCATTTGTGCAATTGTTGATGCCACCCAATATTGCCGAGCAATTTGAATTTATGCAATTCAACTTACCACCTAAAATAGATGAATAAGATGATGTAGTATTTACGCAATTACAAGCACCACCTAAAATTGTATTTCCTAATCCACTTGAAGTTATCGTGTTTAGCCATCCTCCCCCAATAACGCCATAAGTACCACTTGTTGTGTTTTGATTTCCACCTCCAATAAAACTTGAATCACTTGTAATACAAATAATATTTTGTTGACCACCTCCAATTACTCCATAATTAGAATTGATGCAATTTTTAAAACCTCCACCTATTGTGCTATAACAAAATGTAGAAGTGGTATTACATAGACCACCACCTACAACATCATAACAAGAAGTTAGATTGCAAGAGCCACCACCTATAAATCCGAAGCAAACATTTGAGTAGTTGCAACATCCACCCACGATTGCCGAGTAATTCCCACAAGCAATATTTTGAAATCCACCTCCGATGAAACTATACTTACCTCCTAATTGTTTAGTTGGTGCAACGCTAAAGGAGAAAGTTGCTTCATCCCAAGTTCCTCCACTTGTGTTATTACCAACGCCACCAACGATGACCGATGCGACTTGATTTGTAATATCTCCACAAAGGTTATTACATATACCACTACCTATGAAACTTGCAAGACCTGTGGATACATTCCCACAACCTCCTACAATTACTTGAAAATTACCATTAGTTCCATTTATGTTATTACAAAGACCATTTCCTATAAATCTATATTGCCCATTATTTGTAATACAATTGAAAGAGCCATTTCCGATTAATCCATAGTTACCACATACTATGTTTTTAACACCATTGTTGATAACATTATAACATCCTTGAGAAATATTATTACATAAACCCGATGCAATTATAGAATATGGACTACAAATAAAATTACTTACGCCATTAACGATGGTAGAGTTGTAGCATCCACTCAACGTGTTCGCATACCCACCAACTACGTTAAAACAACTACCCGAACAAATGTTATCATCTTGATTTCTTCCATATCCATCAGTGGCGTTAGTTGTACCACTACATAAATTAACTCCACAAATTTGAGTAAGACCACTTGCTGAACAATATACTGATGAATCTATACGACCTACATAAAGTCTTTTATCGGTATTATGATAATAGTATAATGTATCACTACTTGGGAATTGAGTAGTTACATCTCCACAAAAGAAAATTGATTGTAGTGTAGTGTTTGTGCAACAATATGGGTAAGGCGTTGATGTGCCTACTACGTTTAGAGAGCCTGCGTTTGCATTCCCTAAATCATCATAAATTTTATTTCCCAATCCACCACTTACAAATCCTCCTATACCACAACCCACCCCTGTTCCACTTGCAACACCCACGTTATTATAGAAACCACCTACGATTGAACTATTACGAGCCAATACGCAATTTTGACGACCCCCAGTGACAACTGAAAAGTCAGCACAAGCACAATTCAATTCTCCACCACCAATCGTGCTTGAGCAACAAATTGTTCTATTGGAAAAACCTCCTGCGATGATGTTATAAATTCCCGAAGAAGTATTTAATCTTCCACCACCAACACTTGAAAACGCACCAATAGTGGTATTATTTATACCTCCTCCAATACTGCTACAACCACCTCTTGTACAATTTGATACTCCTCCTAAAATTGAAGTATGATTTGCCGAAGCACTATTAAGTGTGCCACCACCTATGGAAACGTAATCTCCCGATGCTCTATTTTGAAGACCACCTCCAATAAAACTATAAGCACCCATAGGGGTTACCGAAGGTTGAACTGAAAAGGTATTGCAATTAAATGTACCCCCAATGGTGTTGTTTCCAACGCCACCAACGATAACGCTATTTGTAGGATTAGTGGTAGTATTTCTAATAAAATTACAAAAACCACCACCTATGACACTATTAAGACCTTGTGATTCGTTTTGACAACCCCCACCGATAAAACTATAATCACCTATTGCACAATTGCATTGTCCACCTAAAGCAACTGAATAATTACCTATTGAGCAATTGGCTTGACCCGACAACGCTGCCGAGTATGAGCCAAAAGATGTATTGTTTACACAACAACGCACCGTTGAACAAGTACCAACGCCAAGAACCTCTACGGCTTGATTATTATAGGGCGCAGTGTTTACGAAACAAAAAGTACCACTTGTAATGATGAATGGATTTCCACATTGTACAATACCAACACCTCCACACGCAGCAACGCAGGTCACAGTTCCCGTGCCACCACCACCACCACCACCCGAAGTGCCTCCCGAAAAAAGACCAAAATTATTGTCTGCTCTTAATGCCATTTTAAAATTTTATGTTTGTACTAACACATTGATAGAACCAGAGGTTGCACTTATTGTCAAATTATCAATAGGATTGGTTACGTTATACGCAGTCACGGTGAAGCCTTCTCCATTCGTAAGCGACATTGTATCAATTGCTATTTGTTGATAAGTGTATGTAATATTATCAGTTGATAAATAAGCATTAAATGGTGCATCGCCAAGAACGGTGAAGGTACTACCAGTTGGTGCTTGTACTGAAAGTGCTACCACTCCACTATTACTTAATATCCTTAAATAAGTTCCTTGTGGTAATACAATTGTTGATATAGCCATAATTTTATTTTTTTATTCGGTTGTTGGTATTAAATCTTGTTCATTAAATAAATCACTAAATGATATTGTTTCTTTGTAAATACAATGTTCTTGTGTTCTTCCATCGTACAAATAAATATCAATATCATCTACATAAACCACGTTCCCTTCTCTATCATACACATATTCATCTTCATCGGTTTCATTTTGTTTTCTTTTCAACTTAGGTCTTTGTGTTGGGAAGCAAATCATTGAAATTTTGCTATAATGGATTCCTAATTGTTCAGAAAATCTTAGAATTGATTTTTGAATGAAAGGTTCGGCTAATCCCGAATAGTTCAAAATATCAATTCTTACTCCCAAAACTTGAAGAATGGTCAAATGTTGTGCTTCATCCCATTTAAAGCCTTTCATTTGGTTTTCTTCGTAATCGTACAAATACTCAATAATCGTGTAAGTATTAGTACCTTCTTCGTCAATTCCCAAAATAAGTGCTACGTCTTTGTTATATTTAGCACAACATTTGAGGATAATTTTTTTAAATTCGCTTTGAATAAAATCTATCATTTTTTCTCTATTTTACTTGCTAAATTAACGCTTTTTTTCGCTAACTTAAAATCTCTTTTATGGTAGTTTCGTAAGTCACGGGCAAACTTACTTTTACGAAACCACTTTTAAGTTTTGCGTTACCTTTTAGCGAGAAAACTGCGTCTTTTGCCTTCAAAGAGAAGGTAGCGATGCTAACCACATTTGCTAAAATTAGTTGTGGGTTGAGAGTAAATTCAAAAGATATTGGCGTTGTGCTTCTTTTAAGAATTACGAAGGGCGATGTATCTTGTAAGTATCCGATATAATCTCCATTTAGAAAGAAATCAAGATAAAATTCATTGATGGCTACTTCTACATCTGAATTATTGGTAAAATCCATTTGAATTATACCTTTAATGACTTGCGAATTAAAAGTTGTTAATTTTAATTTTTTAATTCGGTAAGTAAAGTTTTTGAGTAGTTCGGTTTGTATCCTTATATAATAATAAATGGAGTAAGCGAATAAGCCTACTCCACCTATGATAGCAGTTCCTACTAAATATTTTTTATTCATTTCATTTCTATTTAAAATCTATACGTTATATTTTGAGTTGCCAAATAATCGTTTATTGCTTGTATTTCGGATTGGTCTAATTCATCGGTAACTGATTGTGCTAAGTTGCCTTCAAAGTTTCCTGTACCCCAACCACATTGGTCGTATGTTCTTGATGCACCCCAAGATGTACTTAATGACAAAAAATCTGAATCGTTTTTAAATTGTATGATAATATTTGCCAATTTTTGTCCACTTCCACTCCAATTGTTGTTGAAAATAATTCTTGGGTCAACATTAGGAATATGTAATTGGAAATCACAACCATCAAATTGAGATTGTAGTTCATCAGCCCATAGATTATATTGTGATGTAGCAAATGTTGGCTTGATGCCATTTTGTATATTATTTTCTAACTCGGTTTTTTGTTCGTCTTGAGTTTTTCTTTGATTTTTTTTGTCTGCGTCTTCTTTTATTTTATTAATAAAACTACGAATAGCAAAATATCCGATAGCGATGCCACCTACTGCTACCACACCTTTTGCCCAACTTGGCAAACCACTCCAATATTGATATGCTTTATTTTCCATTGTTATTAGTTTTCGTAAAATTTAGAAATAGCATTACCAAGAAGGTATCCACCTACACCAAATCCAATAGCGAATAAGCCAATGGTCATCGCAGGTTTTCCTTTTTTAGCACCATACAATCCACCTCCAACGAGTCCGATTGTGAATAGTAAACTTCCTAATTTTGATTCCATTTCTTTAATTTTTTAAGTGGCATTACCACCACCAGTGTTATAGGTTTTGTTATTATAAGTAAATGTACTTTCGCCTTTCATTAAAGCCTTTGCCCAAGCATCTACATATTCTTTTTCAGCATTATTTATAAAAGTTGTATGTTCGGCATCACTACCAAAAGTTGCATCCAAGTAATTTATAAGAACTTTTCTTGAGTCGGGTTTTACAAATTTTTTGTATGCGAAATAGCCACCAACTAAAACAATAGCGACTACAACGATGCCATTTTTATTACTTTTATTCATATAAGTAAGTGTTATAATTTTCAAAATCGTCTATAAAATCCTTAATCTTGTCGTATCTCATTTTATTTTGGTCGGTTGGTGCATTTAAGAATGTTTTTGCAAAAACTTCAAATGCCTCAATTCTTGGATAACCTAATCCTAAGTATATAAGTAACCCATTAAGGTCGGCTTCTACTTCATCGTCAACATTATCGTTAAGATAAATATGCGAAAATTCGTGTAACAAAATTGCCATTCTATTAGGAATGGTATATTCTAAAAATTGTCTTTTGGAAACTTCTATAACCCCACTATCAATGTCAATCCTTGCAGGTGTGGTTTGTTCTTGCCCATTATCTTGAATTGTAGGTGAATAGACAATAACAAATTGCTTGTCGTCTGAAACATAAGTACCCGAAGGTAAAGTTCCTGCGTTATATGAAAACCTTGTTGCGAAATTTATGAAACTTCTTACTTGAGGATTTGAGAAATCAATTACATCTAATTTCTTATCTAATTGCTCTTTAGTGATAGATAATACTTCAAAACTTGTATCTACTCCCGAATTATAGTTACCATTCACATCGTTGTAAACATAAACATTTACGCTTTGTCCACTTACTGGCAATCTCACAAAAAAAGTGCTATCGCCTTCTATTGTTCTATATCTATCGGTGTAAACGGTGTTTGGTTGGTCGGCATCTACAACTTTTATCCTAATAGTTTCAGCACCAAAAGTATGTACTTTAATAAGTAGTGTTAATTCTTCAAATCTTGTTGGTACATTGAATATCATCTTGCGTCAAATCTTGGCTTAAAAGAAATATTAGAAAAACTTTTTTTAGGAACATTAGTTTGTGGCATTTGTTCCCCTTCGCTTAATCTTGTTGGTGGTTTTAGTTCAGATGGTAATGTAGAATTATCAAAATTCTTATCAGTACTTTCGTGAACCTCTTTTAAAGGCAAAGATTTTGTTGAATTAATTAATATTAATACCAACAAAATCCCTACGCTTGAATAAATTAATTTTTCCTTATCGGTCATGTCATTTCCTATTTTTTAACCTCATATAAAAATAATAACTCAAAGAGCCAACTATTAGTAAAGAAGATAAGATAACAACTCCTTTATTTAATCCAAGAACTGATTTAGTATTTAATTCCCCACTATTTTGAGTAGGATTATTGTTCAATGTCTTATCTACTAAATCTTCTCCGATAAAGTTGGCTACAACGCTTTCTTTTTTTTGATTTTCTCTATCAATCCATTCTTTAAAAGAAAGGGTACTACCACTTTCACGCCAAAGTTTGTTTGCCGATTTTTCCATATAAATAAAGATATAAACTATTTACCTCTTAACCAACCCGAACCTTTGACATTGAAGAAGTCACCACCTTTCATAGTAGTTCCATCTCCTCTTAACCAACCCGAATCTTTTGCAACATCGGTTCTTATATCGGTAAGATTTTTCTTTCTTTTACTCATAACCCCACCCGACATTTGTCTTTTGCTAAATAAAGCAGGGTTTAGATTGCCTGTGAAACCATTTGCACCACCACAAGGATTTACCAAGTAGTTGATTTTAGGGTCGTAGCATTTTCTTGGATTTTTTGGGCAAGGTTTTAAACCATCTTTGCAACCACCATGAAAACTTAGTGTTGGTGAAGGTTTTAAACTTTTCCAAATAAGGTATCCACCACTACCAAGAATGGCTACCCCAAGAAGCATTTTCGTATTCTTGTTCATATACTATTTTTTAAGAAAATTACATATCTCCTTTGAAAACTCTTGAGTTATCTCCAACGAAATTATCGCCTTTGAAAACTTTAGAATTGTTTCCTACAAAAGACTTATCGCCTTTGAAAACTTTAGAGTTGTTTCCTACAAAAGATTTATCTTTTGGAGGACAAGGGCCAGTTTTTGAACCACAACAAACGTGACCATTAGGATAAATAGTTGAACCATCATTTGCAGTACCAACTGGTTTTGTGCCATTTTTAGGAGGGCATCCACACCCAGGTAGTGTTGGAACTTCGCCTACTTGTCCACAATCGGGTGCTGCTACTTTTGCAGTTAAATTCATAAAACCTTTTTTGGTTTGTGTTGATTTCCAAAGGAAATAACCTGCGATGGCTACCACACCTACACCAACATACATTTGTGTTTGCTTTGTCATTTTTATTTGTTTTATTTTTTTTAAAAATTAATTTATCTTCAAAGGAGATAAATCTTTTGTAGGAAATAACTCTAAAGTTTTCAAAGGAAACTCTTGAATTATGTCATTTTTTTAGTTTTTTGGGGTTTTTTTAGTTTTTAATCGCATTTATTGTAGTGCCAATCGCAGCACCACCTATTGAAAAAAGTATTGTGAATCCTATGGTTGTCCAAAAAGATTTTTTTTGTGAAACTCCATAATAAATTCCACCTATTGCACCAACCGATGATAATGCCGATGTAACATTCATATTATTTCTTTTTAAGAATGAAATAAGAAATTCCACCAACCAATAAAACACCAAATCCAATTAAAACAACTTTTCTTTTTTTCTTTTTTTGGCAAATAACACCACACTTATTAGTTGTAGTATTTGGAGAATCGGTTCCAGTTATAATACTTCCACTATTTTCCAATTTTTTAATTAATGATGGTCTTGACATTATTTCTTTCTTTTTATGAGATAAAAGGTTAGTCCTACAATAGCCAAAGCACCCACTCCAATTCCGATATAAAGACCAGTTTTTGGTTTATTATTATCGTCTTGTTGAGGAGGTCGTTTTGATGTTGAGGGAAGCATTGTATTACCACCACTTGTCGTTGTAGGCGTTGTGCCACCACCAAACCAAGTCGTTAGGGTACTTAATGTTTTATCAACGTAACCTTGTGTTTTTGGGTCAAAAAATGACATAATTTTTTTGTTTTATTATTTTATTTTTGTCCTGCTTTCCAACCCTTAGAGATTGCCCACACGGTTACGAACAATGCTGCTACTGAAATTGCGATACCACCTGCTGTTTTGAAAAAACTTTTTGTTTCCATTTTTTTAATTTTTATTTTTTGTTAATAAATACTTTTGATAATGTTCCTCCTAATACCGAGCCAATAAAGGCACTTAATAAAAGATTTTGTTTACGACCAAACCCAACAAAAAGACCAATACCAGCACCTATGGAAGCACCAACAAGAGTTCCTTTTGCTGATTCACTAATGATAGTATTAACATCTTTCTTTTTAGTACTACCTATCGTATTTAAAAAATTCTTTGCGTACATATTATTTAGTATGAAGAACCATTTCCATATCCTCCACCACTATATCCTCCACCACTATATCCTCCTCCACTATATCCTCCTCCACTATATCCTCCTCCATCATATCCACCTCCATCATATCCTCCACCACTATATCCTCCACCACTATATCCTCCACCACTATATCCACCTCCATTATATTCACTTTCATATCCACTTCCTCCACCTCCACTTTTACCTCCTCCACCACTATTTCCACCACCACCTTTTGAACCACCACCACCACCACCACTTGAAGGCTTTTGTGGTTTTTGTTTTTCTTCTTTTTTATTTAGTAATTTCAAGAGCGCAGCGTTAATACCACCACCTCCACCACCTTTTCCATTTGGAGTTTGTGCTGATGCACCTTTAGGTTTTAGGATTAGATATAAACCAATACCTACTAAGGCTACAACGCCACTAATTGATGCAATTTTTCCACCTCTTGTCATTTTATTTGCTTTTTTTCTTGAATATAAAATATGTTGCTATGCCAATGATAATGACTCCACCACCTATTGCTATCGGAAGTCCATAAGACTTTATGATACTTGATTTGTTTCCTTCTTGTTGTGTTCTCTCTTGCTCTTGTCTTAAACGAAGTCTTTCGGCTTCATTTTGTTGATTTTGAAGTTCAATTGCACTTTGAGTTTGTTGATTTTTCTGATAGTTTGTAAAAACATCAAAACCCATATTTAGATAATCACCAGCACTTCTACCACTACCATTCATTTTGCCACTTGCGTTCATTTTGCCACTACAATCGTTGTTAGGGCATTCCATAAATATTCTTTGTGGGAAAAATCCACCTTCGGGATTTATCGCTGATTTCAAGTCCTCTGCACGAAGGCTTCCTCCATAGAGATAAGCAGGGGGTTGTGATGCAAAGTTTCTATAATTCATAGTTATCCTTGTTTTGCTGAAATTATAGCAAGTGAAACGATAATCGCACCTACTAAAATGAAAGCATTTGTTTGTGAAACTAATTTTGTTGTTTTTGAAGAACTTGAATCGCCACTTGCATTTGCAAAGTTTTGTTTAGGTTCTTCTTTCTTTTGGAACATTTCAACAATAACCTCTTTGTCGGGATGTGCTGACAATACTTGCTTCAATCCACTTTCTCCACCCGCAGCAATAACTTGTAAGGTGTCGGCTAATTCTTCTTGACTGAATATTTCAGTAAATCCATTTCGCTGACAAACATCGTATGCCGATTCGGGATTTAGTTGAGCAATGTAATAGTAAACACTCATAATTTATTTTTTAGAAAAAAGGGCGGCAACATTATTGCAGCCGCCCTTTTACGTTATATATTGGTTAGTGTATATTATCTAACTACTGTTGGAACACCCGAAATGTTTGGATTGGTGTAAGATTGAGCCACTGGCGCACCTTGTAAACCACTTGACAAATTGATGTTAGAAGCAGGGTAGAATTGTACTCTAAATACCGAGTTAGTATTGATTTGAGAGAAAGTGATTTTTGTGAAACCATCAATCGCATACAATTGTTTTACTGCTACTATTGTCAACTGTTGTTGATATGGGTCAATAACTGGTACAATCGTTCTCAACATTTGATTACCATTGGCATCTTGAGTATTCAAGGTCATTGGAGTCGTGATTTGAGAAGAATTTGCGCTACTTACCGCTTCCACATAAGTCAAACCAACTTGGAATGGTTGATTCATTGACTGATATAAGAATTGTTGGTAGTTTACGTTTGCGATTGCTGAAGATACTTGAACCGCAAAACCAGTGCTATTAGCACCTGTGTTTACCACGTTCATTGAACCATTTGTGAACGAAACCGTTCCCGCAGGTGTAGATGGCATTGAAGTACCATTGATATAAGTATAAGCACCAAGAATATCAAAGTTAGAAATCGTGGTGTTAGAAGCGTTACTGATTGTGATGATGTAAGGTTGAGATTGAGGTTGGAAAGTACCACCTTGACCTTCAGCCAATACTTGTCTTTGACCTACTGCGCCATAACCAGGTGCTGAACCAGTCATAACTCCTGCGTAGTTAGCATAATTTCCGAATCCTCCCGTGTTGTTGGCTGGGTTGCCTGTGAAACCTGCATAATTTTGATTAGCATTGTTTCTTGCGTTGTTTAAATAATTTCTTACTGATGACATTTTTTTAAGTTTTTGTTTGTTAGTATTTATTTTTTGTTTTCAAATCGTTGGGGTTGCTTTCTTTATACAAATGTCAACATCTATAATAATAATAGCCACCGAATCTTTTTGCCTTTCTTTTAAAACTTTCCAAAAAAACAAATTTTTACTTTACAAAAAGTTAGAATTGGCTTTATTGGGTGGTTTTAGACATTTTACAAATATTTGGGTAATTGTATCTATAAAGAATTCAAATTCTAAACTTCTCAATTACTTACATAAATGCTTAAAATCAAAGAGCATCCAAATTTATTCAGTTATTTTAGAATAAAATGGAAATTGAAAAGGTTTTTTGTCAATGAAATTGCGTGAAATTGATTGCAAATGCAAGATTTATATTCAAATGCCTTTGAATTTAATAAATTATTTTTTGTAAGTCATTAATCTTTTCTTGCATTCTAAAATGGCTGATTGAGGGGTATATACTTTTTTACCTTTTTCATCTCTTGCTTTGAGGAGAGGGGATATGATTTGTGAGTAGTTGTTTTCTACATATTTGTTTACTGCTAATTCAAATTCTTCTTGCGTAAAGTTTCCATATACCTTTTCATTGTCAATATCGGTATAAAGGAAAAACCTTTTATCTCCATTTTCGTAGCGAGTATTGATAATAATTTCAGCAATTGATAAGTATTCTAATTTGTCTTCGTATTTGTGTTTGTGTCTTTTTACTGAATCGGTAAATTTATGTAATCTTAAAACATTTACGTTTTGCCATACTTTACTTGTGATACGACCAATAGATTGATAGTGTAGTATGATGTCAACTCCGATATGACGATTGGTACAAATTGCACCAGTCAAGTCGTTAGGCATTGTATCTGAAATGTACTTATTAATATCTTCTACGAGTAGTAATCCATTTTTAAATGTTTGTAAAACTTGAAACAAAGTTTGAGCAATATCATCTAAACTCATTTTTGTTCCATTATCCATAAAAGGTCTTATTCTTCGTACCTCAATTATGGGATGTACTGAAAATAAGGGTATATCTTCTACTCTTATTGCTCTTACTTCTTGGTATTCATCGTTTACATCAATAATTAATGCACGTCTTGGGGGTGTGCCTTTTGTGGGGTTACCTTTGGTATAATTTTGAATCATACGAATAGTTTCATAGGATTTTCCTACACCTTTCTTACCTATTCCTACCATTAAAAGTGGCTCACGCATAAAAATTATTTTTTTGGTCGCCCTACTTTTCTTTTGGGCATTGGTTCTATAATGATGTTGTCAGTAGCATTTTTTCTTTTGCTATTGAAAATGTATTCATCTTCTTCACTATCTTTTTCAGATTCTCTATTGTTTATTTCTTCATCGGTTTCAAACAAAGGGAAAAGAGTATAGTTACCATCTCCTTTTACGCTTTTAGATTTAGGGGTTGGGTCGGGTTGCCTTCTTTCTCTTTCTCTTGGTGTAGGTTCTTCACTTGGTGCTTGTTGAGGTGTTGGTTGTGGTCTGGGCTGACTAAATGATTGTTGAGAAATGGTTGCTTCTTTTATAGTTTGAAGCATATAATTCATTTGTTGTCTTTGTTGGAAGAAGATAATTGATTTACCCGCTATATCCTTTCCGAACAAATACATAAGGTATTGTTCATCGGTAAGTCCAATGCCTCTTTTTGCCAATACTCTCTCTAAAACTGGTGTTGCTTCATCCTTAAATTCTTGACTTACTTTTAGTAATCCATCAACTTGTGTATTGTATTCTTGAAAGAATTCCCCTGCTCTTATTCTCTTACCATATTCGTAATCAATTTCAGCGTTTAAATTAATTTCTCCATCGGATTGAAGTTTGGTTAATTTTTTTTCTGAAAATTTAAGTCCTTTGTTAGCAAATTCGTGTGCGCCTTCATAACCATTGATGATAAGTTTAGCCATTTGAGAGGCAGCCATTTCGGTTTCCTTTTTAGGAATACTTTTCATTTCGGGATTAAAAGGCTCTCTCTTTTCTTGTTTAGCATTAGGAGGAGGAGTTTGACTTTTCTTCTGAAATGGAGGGGGAGTGAATGTTGGCTCATCTATGGGTTTGGTCATATCAATACCACTTGTATTGACGTTGTTAGATGCGTACTTTTTCTCATTAACAGCCTCGTCTAAAGGATTGTAGAATACATCTTTTTTTTCTTCGGTTGTAGTAATTTCGGTTTCAAACTTATTTGCCATTGGTTAGTTTTTTCTCTTGAATTAAAAGGTTAATTTTTTTTATGTATTCGCTTATTTTTTTGTCTAATTGTGTCTTTGGGTTTTTCGGACTTTTTTCAATGAGTGTATTGTATCTACTCAATGCCGATTCTCCTTTGTTAAATATGTTTTTTATTTCTGAATAGGTGTATGAAAATTCAGTTTTAATAAAATACACACAAAGGGATATGGCTATTTTCCTATCATCGTTTCGGTCAGCACCATTTAGTATTCTATCTTTTTGAACATTCGTGATACTACTTACGCTTGTAATGATAAAATCAATATTCATATCATTTAAAATCAAAGAATTTGCTTTTACATCTTTGAGTGTTTGAATAGTCTTATCAAGACCTATAATCTCAATGGTGGTAAGCAATTCATCAAAAACTTGAGAAGAAATTGATACGTTATTTTTCATTTTATAATTTCACAAATTACACTAATAGCAAATTTAATCAATGCCATTTTTATTTTAAAATATAGTTATTAAGTTTTTTTCACCACATAAGGTTCTAATGCCTTACAAGATTTAAGGTTTTCTTTAAACCAATCAGCACCTACTAATCTTATTTTTACTTGTGGGTAGTATTTAGCCATACGTTTCATTTTTGTTTTTGATTTTGAATCGTAGTAGCCTTTTACTTCGCACCATTCTTCGTTACCATCGTTGTGGATTATGCAAAAATCGGGTAGATAGGAACGAACTCCCCTTTTTATATCCTCAAACCAAAAGCATTTTGGTTCGTGTTTATAATCTATTATTTTCCTTTCTTGTTTTAGTTTCTCCAAAAAGATAGCATAGTAGTATTCCCAAGATGAACGAAAGTAAATTTTTTTATCGCCTATGGTTGCCCAAAATTGCTTGTAGGCTTTATCTTTTAAGCCTAACTTATCTTTTACCGATTGTGGAAGTTGATTTATGTGTAACCCCATTTTTAGTAATTGAATAGTGCAAAATCATTTTCATATACATAGTTCACCATTTTTTTCATATTATCGTTCAATATATTATCGTACTCAACTTCTATCTTGTTTGTATTTTTAGTTTCCATACTTGGCAAATACACACCGATATAATCTGATAGAGGTTTTATATCTTTTGAAATATCTTCTAATTTAAAGTATTCAACTTTTGCATCTAAATCATTCCATTGATATTGGCTTAAATAAGTTCTTGAGCCACCCCAACTCTTACCATTTTGTATGGCTCTTTTTATGAAGGTTGTGTCGCCATAAAAGTTATTGAGAAAATCTTCGGATACAAGGGATTTATAAAAGTGTTTAGCAAACTCGTTTATTTCTAAACTCTTTAATGGATGATTTTGTGGCAATATTTTTATCTGATGATAGTATGATGAAACGAATCTATCGGTAGGGTTTCTTACTACTTGAACGATTTTATATTCATCCAAATTTGTTATTTCAAATTCGTTTACTATTTCGGAAAGGAATAGGTGTATTGTGGGATAACTGAAGCACGAAGTAAATTCTTCAAAATTTATGCTACTATCCAACAAAGAATCGGTTAATGATTGTGAGCCTGTCTTTGGTGGCATAAGCACAATCAGTTTCGCTTTTTTACTTATCATTTTTTCTCTAATTTTTTACCCAATCAACAATCAAGTGTATTCTATCTTCATCGCCCATATTGGACACGCTATGTTTTTGACCACTATTATCAATTTCCCAAATTTCTCCTTCTTTGAGGTTCTTTGTGGTTTCGCCAACGCTGAAACTACACTCGCTATTTGTGATAATTGGAATGTGGATACGTCTTGGCACTCGTAATGATTCGCCTCTATCTTTATGTGGGCGAATTTCTTTTTTTGAAGGTAGGTTTACAAGAATGGCTCTAAATATGTAGCCATCTTCTTCAAGTATGTTTTTTAGATGCGTTTCTATCTTTTCTATTTCTTCGGCAAATACTTCGTAGTTTTTGGTTTCGGTTTTTTTGATTTCAAAACTTTTGTCAAATAGTATGGGAATAGTTTTGGTTTCTCGGTGGACATCAAATTTCGCTTGTCTGAAATCAAATTCATTCCAATCTAAAAATTCATTTTCTAATATAATTTTTAAATTAGTGACATCATAAAGTCCATAGTTTCTAAAGTTTCTCATTTTTCTCTAAAGTTTGTATTTTTTCTTAAAATCGGGATGGTTTAAAACTGAATCAGCCATATAATATCCGAAGTCACAATCGGTTTGATAGTGTAACCCTAAGTATATTCTTGATTTGGTAATATCATCGGCTAAATCTTGCAAAGGTTTCCAATATTTAGGGTATTTGTTACCCAAAACCATACAAAATACTTTTGATTGAAAAGCGTGTCCACTTGGGTATGAGGGTGTATCGGCACTATAAGATATGTATGGGAATAATGGTAAGTTAAAATAACTTGCCAAAGTTCTTGGTCTTATTCTTTGGTAGTGAAATTTAACTTTTACTAAAAGAGGTTTTATATCTTCTTTTATTTCTTTAATTAAATCTAATATTTCTAATTCTTTAATGCCTACTTTGGACAAAGCGTTGGCTATATAACCTTCAAAATCTCTATCGTAAATTAGGTATCTCTCTAAAACATTATTGTTTATAGAAAGTTCTTGCATATTATCAATTATGCTTTGAATTTCTTGGGTGCAATCTATATTTGGAGGAGGTGGAAAACTTTGTAGTTCAACTAAAAGCGTGTCAAGATAAGTTTCTTTTTTTAAAAGAGGTGCTATATCTATTGTTGGGTTTCCAAATAATAAATTATCTGACATTCACTAAATTTTTTTTCTCTAAAAAAACGATACTTGTTGTTGTTGTTGGCTTTCTTTCTCTATTAATGCACTCTCCATATCAGCAATTTTCATATTGCTATCATCTATTTGATTTTGTAATTTTTCAATCAGAAATTTATTTTGATTGATGTTATATCGGTAATAGTATATGGCGTAGTAAAGAGTCGCAGTTCCCAAGATACCAAAACCTACTTCAATCCAATTCATCTCTTTAAAAATATCGGTAACGCTTCCTCCACTACTTTGTGGAGTAGGCGTTGGTGTAGCCATAGGCGTAGGTACTTGTGCTTGTGGTTGTGGTGCTTCAATTGGTGGTGTTGGTGTTGGAGTATCCATTATGCCAATAGTTTTATAATAAGGAATGTGCCAATTCCACCTACAACGTAAGGAAGAATATTTTTCAAATCTTCATTTTTAAGTTGTGGTGGTGTGGTTAATTCTTCATTAGTTGGTAACGAAATTATTGTTGTTGTGTTTTCGGGATTGGGAACTTGATTGTTATATCTTGTTTCATCTCCAAAGATTACATCATCGTAGCATCTTTGTTCATTAGACAAAGTATATAACAATTCTTTTTGTTGGTCTATTGACAAATTATCTTCTTGAGCAAAGACAATATCATTGTTACCAACAAATCCTATTTTAATTGCATCTTTTGAATATGTTAATGACATAATTTTAAATTTTATTTTGTTTTTTCAACTCAGCCGATGCCCTTTTAATAGCATCAGTCCATTTTTCGCCTTCTTTACGAATTTTTTTTGCGTGAGTTGAAATCAGTTTAATTTTATCGCCTTGCTTTGCCATTTGAATTTATTTGTTAGTTATGTAAATTTAGCATTTATTTTCCATATTTTTTTACCATACTTCCTACTATTCTACGCCCACTCATTTCGGCTTCTTCTCTATTAAATGTAACGCCATAATCCTTTCTTAATCTCTTTGGAACTTTAGTTCCTTCAAGTCTATCGGCTATGGCATCTACTTTATCTCTGAATTTCATTCTACCACCTTTTTTGTAAGCATTTTCGCCAATTATATCTTCAATGCTTTTTGGTTGTTCGGGAAGTTCCATTTCATCATAGACATTTTTTAGCATATCCAACGCTTGTTTTACATTGTCGTCTATATCGCCCAAAGATTCCAAAATATCTATTGCATCTTTGATTTCGCCTACTTTACCACCTTTTTTCATTTTTCTGAAATTAGTTGGTATGGCATCTAATCCAAAATCAAAAGTATATCCTAAATCGTTTAATTCTCTTGACATTCTTAGCATAGTATGATAATCTTCTTCTTCGTACTGATACTTTTGTAAAACCTCTTGTACTTCGGTAGGTAGGTCTTCTATATCTACACCTTCGTTATAATCTTTCATAATTTTTTTGTTTTTAAAAAACCACCCCGATAAGAATAAAGGGGTCTAATCAATAATCAAAATCAAAACTATTTAATGCCTTTAATTCTTTTATTAATTTCTATATTTTTATTAACTGTGCCTACGACTAAGCCACCAGCCAATAAAGTCAATAGTATTCTTGCGTTTGTTTTATATTTTCCACCAAAAGAATATATGCCTAAAAATAAAACACCATAGTAAGCCGCTGTCCAAATGTAGTATTCTGAAGCAACGTGCCATTCCAATTTTTCTGCACTAATCAATCCTGCATCAAAATCTCTTTCAAGTTTATTTACTCTTCTAAAATAAATACTATCAGCAACAGTAGGTATTGCATTCGCTGCCATTGCGGCAAGTAACGCAGTATAAAGTAATGTGTTACCATTACCCTCACTAACAACTTTATTTATTCCTAAATTCATTAATATTTTCTTTGTCTTGTGTAAATTCTACTTGGAAATGCTTTAACCCAACCATTTTCTTCTCTCATAAAACCTAAATCAGTAGCAATTTTATCCCAAGTATCATAATATTTACCATTTATATAAGTACCACTTGAAATCCCAGTTTTGTCTATAACATAGTTTTTCATTTGATGATTAGATAATGGCAATTCTCCACCATTATCGTATTTTCTTTTCCTTTTTTTCAATGGTGTTTCATAATTCTCTCCTTTGTTGTGTTGTCTATGGTCTAATGTCCAAGAACGACCATAATTGTATCGGCTATCTCCGAACAAACCACCAAGTGCCATTAACTTCTTTTCTTTTTTTAATTCTTTAATTGCTTGTTCCTCACATTCTTTCCAAGTTCTATCAAAAAAATTAGGTGTTTCTTGGTCGCTACCTTTGTATTTTTCATCCCAAATTTTAGCAGTTCTTGATTGTATTAATGATTTTTCTTTATCAGTCAAACCACCAAGTGCCATTTTATCTATTGAGTCTTTGCTAATCATTCCATCTTTACTTTCATAGTAAATACCACTTACTCTACCATCGCCCAACTCATTTGAATAATAATATCTACCTTTTGTAAGATAAATTTTTTCGCCATTTTTAAGAGTAACTTCTTTATTTATCTTGTGATAGCCAAAATCATCATATCCACCCATCGCCATCGTCATCATACCACCATCATCGTATTTTCTTTGTCTTGGTACTCCACCCTTTTTATCACGTTTATCCTTGATGTCTGCAATAACTTCTTCAACAACACTCATAAAGGGTGTGAAGTCCAACCCATAATATGCCTCAGTTGTATCTCGCCAACCCAACGCTTGAAACTTTTCATCTAATTCTTTCATAGTGTCTATTTTTTATCTTTTTAAAATATCAACTAACATCCCTTTTTTAGTTAGTATGATTGATTTGTAAATTAATTGGTTATTTTCTAAGACTGTTCCGAATTTTATTCCCCAATCGCCATCCAAAAGAACTATGGCATCTCCTTCTAATATCAATTTTTTGCCTTCAAATAATAATTCAGCGTATCCTTTATTAAAGTCCACTAAAAGAACTTTAACATTGGGTTTCCAAATGTTATTAAGGTAAAAGGTGTACCCACCTGCGATAACTGTGATAGCACCCACAACTGCGGCTACTCTCACAAGCGTTCTTGTTCCTTTAGTTAATTTAACTTTAAAATTTTCAGTCATACCTCAAATATCCTTTTATTTTAGTTTTTGGTCGTTGTTTTCTACAAACCATAATTCCCTCTCTACTACCACTATCATTGCTATTGCCCTCTATGGTATAAATAAAGGTTTCATCGGTTTTTTCTACAATACCAGTGTGTCCAAGACCTTTTCCAAAATCCATAATAAAAATATCTCCGACTTGTGGTTCTCCTACAACTCTATATTTTTTATCGGCTTTATTCCAATGTGCAAGAACACCACCAGTTTTTATTAATGGATTTTTACCATTCGCATTTTGCTCAAAACACCAATAAACAAATGCCATACACCAAGAGGCAGGAAAATCTATTCCCACGCTTTTTAAATAATCCTTTACTGGTACACCCCAATTTGAACCAAGTGGATTTTCAGATTTACCAATTTGCGTAATAGCACTTTTAAATGCAAGTTGTCTTAATATAGGCATATTTTAAAAAAATTAAGATGAGAGGCAATCAGTCATAAATTGCTTTTTGAAATCTTCCATATCCATTTCAGAAGAAAATTTCATAACAGATATAGCATCCATCAATTTTTGTTCGCAAATTGTTTGTTTGTCGGGAATATTTGGAGATACACTTGGAGGTGTCATAGGTGTACCATCGCCTTTTGCAATTTTGCCCGAAAGGTATTGAGTTAGAAGATAACCCACAAGAACGCCTGTTCCGAAGATTACTAAATTTTTTGTGTTAAACATTTTATTTTTGTTTGTTAGTTACTAATTACCACAAAAGTTTGTCGGCATAATAGCCTGGTGTTCCTCTTTCGTGTCTATCTTTTTCGTGACGCATTTTATACATTCTTCGTCTTGAATCGGCATAATCTTTACCTTTCTTTCTTATGAAAGTAGGATAATCATTATACCCTAAAGCACCCACACTTGCCAATTTTTTGCCATCTTTATTAAAAACATCAATCTTTTTACCTTTGGTTTTGCTTGGCTTAATAGTTACGCCTAACTTTTTGGCTTGTTGTTTTGTATATGATGTTATTCTATATGGCATTTTATCTTCTTTCTTTCATTAGGTTCACAGCACCATAAGTTAGAACTAATATTCCTCCTCCGATTACCCAATACCAAACGCTATTCTTTTTTGGTTTTACTTCGGCTTTCTTTTCAAATTCCTCTACTTCTTCTACTTCTTCTTCTTGTACTTCTTGCTTGAACTTGTTAGTATCAATTGAAACTTGTTTTTTTAATTGATTAAGTTTTTCGTTGATGTCAGAAGCCTTTTTAGGTTGAGTAGTTTTAGCCACTTCCACTTTTTTCTCTACAATTTTTTCCTCTACTTCATCTTCATCTTCCTCTTGGCTCATTTCAACGATATTCTTTTCAATTTTAGGTTCTTTTTGAATGCCACCTTTAATTCGGTTTGATTCAAAAACTTGTAATCTTCTTTCGTAAACTTCTAAATCAAACTTTAAGATTGATTTTTCAAGTTGATTGTCAAGTGTATTGATTTTGTTTTTGATGTCTTCAAAGTTCTTTTTGTCTTCATCATCAAAATCTTCTACATCACCTTCAACCTCTTTGATATAGGTATTGAGATTTTCAAGTTCTTCAATTTTCTTTTGTGTTTGTTTCGCTAATTTGTCTTTTGTTAGGTTTTTTTCGTTTAGTGCTTCTTGATATTTCATTTTTCTCTTTTTTTACTATGTTTTTTTAATTTTTTACTTTTTAAATCTCTACGACATCATCAATTTCAACTTCGCCAGTGTAATGTACTTTATATCCCAACATAGAAGTTCCATAATCATTTAATAAATATTCATCCATTAGTTGTTCTTCTACCATAACCATTGCTTCTTGTTCATTCAATGCCATTACATCAATAGAGAAATCAGTAGTTTCATATTCGGTTTCATCTGCGTAATCGTGAACCAATACTTTTACTTTACCAAATACATTATAGTTTTTTAAATAACCACCTTCAGCCATAACGCCTCCTTCAGCGTATCTTTTTATGTTTGAACTTGAAACTTTTTCTTTTTCCCAATCTTCTTTTGGAACTATTGCAACTCTTATATCGCCATTAAATTTTAGTGATTTTTCCCAAAATCTATCTGCGTCTTCATAACTTTTAGATATGTTTTTAACATTACCATTTGCGTCTTGAACGTAATACAATTCAATTGTTCCACCGTCAGCAAATTCTGGTATCTTTTTTTTAATGTCTTCTCCGATTGAATCTCCAATTAGGTATCCACCTATCACTGCTAATAAATAAGGTATCATTTATAATTTTTTTATGATAAAGCCATTGTTGGTTCTATTAAGATAAATACTTCTTCGGGATTTGGATAATTAAGTATTTTATCTATTGAGCCTTTTTTAATTTTTGTTGTTGATTCTCCTTTGATTAAGTTCTCTTTGTCTTGTTCTGCAATCTCCTTGCTATTCTTAATCAAATTAAATACTACTTCTCCATATTTATCCAATAATGTATCATTAAATGTAAAAACAACTATTGTTTCTACTAAATCGGGATAATTTTCTTGTAATATTGCTTTCTTTTCGGGTTCAACTTTTTTATAAGCATCTTTTACTTGAAGCATTATAGTTTCATCGCCATCAATAAGGTTTATTGAATTTGGATTAGTTCCACTTTGTTCATAAAGTTCAAGCCATTTTTGAGAACCTACTTCTTTTATTCTTCCACCTATCAAATCTGATTCGGCTTTAGCATTTTTCATTATTGCTTTGAGTTCTTCGTAGCGAGATATATCGCTTTCAATACCATCTATTGCAACACCTTGTCTTTTTTCTTTAGCCTTTGGAGTAGTCTTTTCAGTAATTTTTGCTAATTTAAAAAGACCTTTTTTTTCTTCTTCTTTTGGTTCTTCTTTTACTTTTGTTTCTTCAATCTTTACATCAATAACATCATAATCAGAGTACATCTCACCAATGCCTTCGTCTAATTCATCTTTTGTGCTATAAGTTTTTGTAATAGCCTTACCATTATCCAAAGTGAATGTTGCGACATATTTATTGCCAACCATTAATCCTTTTGCGCCTTTGGTAATTCGTAAATCATCAATCAATTCTTGTCTTGTTCTTTCATCTAAATCAAACCAATCTGAACCATACATCTCTTGTGCTTTTTCTTCAAGCGTTCTTTTACGATGCCTTGAAGTATATCCCCCCTTTGCCATCATACCACCATCAGCATAAGTTGTTTTATGCAAAAGTTCATTTCCCTCTACGCTATTGTATGTTTTATAAACAGAATTATATCTGTATTTCTTTCCACCATTTACAATTTCTTTAATTAATTTCCCATCTGCATTTCTAATTGATTTAACATACCCATCTTTGCTATAAACTACTCCACCCTTTGCCATCATACCACCATCAGCCATTTTTGATTTAGGTAATTGTATATCGTATTTTGTAGGTTTCTTTAAAAAGAATTCATATTCCTCTAATGCTTGACCTCCAAATTCTTCTCCTTTTTCATTATATATCCAACCTCTTTCTTCACACCATTCTATTATTTCTTTTTTATTGTAACCCATACCATAAAAATCTTTTTTTGTTACAAGACCTTTTGGTGTTTTAACTATAATCCAATATTCATCGCCAAATTTATCCATTTCGCCACCTTCTCCATACTGAACTTTTCCTCTTGCGTATGCACCATCAAGTAATTTACTACCAGGGATTTCTTTACCATTCCAAGTTGTTATGCTTTCAATTTCGGAATTAGGGATGTAAGTGTATTTTCTTGCTCTCATTTTATTTTTTTTTATTTTCTACGATTTATTTCGGGGAATTTATTTTCGGAGGTACTATCAGATATTTTTTTGTACTTGTCCATTGTTCTTTTGCGATTGATGTGTATTTCATCGGCATCATACTTCACAGCACCCCAAGAAGATGAAGATGTAACTCCACCTTTCTTGTATCCTACTCTACCTTTCATTTTCAAATATTTTGTTACTTGAATTTTTTCGTCATCGGAAAATGTTTCCCATTTTTCTTCGCCTACATACTCTTTAGCATCTTGCATAGCGTCTTTAAAATATCCATCGCTATTTTTCCTATCATCGCTATCTTCAAATTCATCATCAAATCCTCCTTCTCCCATTTCCTTTAATTGATAGTCAAGGTAATGCTTAATATCGCCCATATAGGCATCTATTACCGAAAGTTTAGATTGCACCCACGCTTCTAATTCATCTTCGGGATGAATCATTTCGTTGAGTTTACGAGCATAATTCTCAATCTTCATCAGTTGAGATTTTGCCATTTCGCCTTCGTAGTCTTCGTAATCTAATTGTCTATTCATTGATTTTGGTGCAATAAATTAATCTTTTAATATTCTTTTTTTAACTTTTCTTCCGACTTTTTGAGAAATATAATCAAATGCTTCTTCTTGAGTATCAAAAGATTTAACTTTTTTATCTAAAAAGTTTCCTTTTCTTACTATAAATTGAATTTTACCCTTAACTTTTTCAATAGTAATTGTGTACTTTTGTTCGGGTCTTTCAGTATCAGTATGAATAACTAAACTATAACCTGCGTCAAGTCTTTGAATTGCTGCATCAGACAAACCACCAACACCCATTTCCATTACACCTCCTTCATCAAATGTTGGAGTTTCTTTCATTGAATTTCCGATAAGGTAACCCCCTGCGATTGCTAATAAGTAAGGTAACATAGTTATATTTTTGTTTGTTAGTTTTAATGCAAAAAGACCGAATAGTTATATTCAGTCTTTAGGCAAGATTTATGTGTGTTTTTTTGTTATCATTTATTTTTCAAACTCACAACTCCAAGTGTTACTACGCCAACGACACCAGCAAGAAGAAGCCATCCTAATGATGATTTTTCTTTCTTTTCTTCGGTTGGTTTTTGTTGACCACTTGGTTGTGCATTTAAAGACCTAATTTCATCTGCCAATTCTTTTTCTACTTCAGCAATTGAATCTTCCATTGAATCTAAGTTCTTTTCGGTTTCCAAATCTCTTTCAGATTCTTCAAGTGCATCATACTCATCACACGCTTCGTTGTATTTGAGTATCATATTTCTTAAATCTTCTATTTCGCTTTGTAGATTAGAAGGTAATTGTTCAACCGATAATTTTTTCTCTGATAATGCTTGTGATACTAATTTCATATTTTTTTTTTTAGTTTTTGTTTCGCTTATTTTCTTTTTCTATTTCTCATTTGAATTTCATAACTCTGACCTTTGTTGTGTTGGTTGTGGTCAAGTGTCCAAGAACGACCATGATTGGCTGCTTTCTTTTGTGGACTCATACCACCTTTTTTCATTTCCATTCCACCATGAGCCATTTCCATACCACCTTTTTTCATTCCACCCATTTCCATTCCACCATCAGCCATACCACCTTCTTCTAATTTTTTCTTTTTCAATCCACTAATTGAGCCTCTATATCCTTTAGGAAATACATCGCCACGATTAGGTCTTGATTCTTTGTAGACAGTTCCACGTTTCAATCCTTTAGTTACTTCGGTAGGCGTTGGTTTACGATAATCGTGTTTACCTCTGAATCTGAATCCAATTGGTTTTGCTGAACGACCACTATCTCTATCTAAATCGGCTACTTTAGATTTGCCTTTTTCAGTTAGATAGTCTTTTTTCAATCTTGAATTTTTGGAAATTAATTTTTCCAAACTTGTCATAATGATTTTCAACTTCCTTTTACGCTTAACTACTTTAACTTCTCTTGCCTTTTCTTTGATTTTTACTTTCTTAACTTCAACTTCTTTTTTTTCCTTTTTGATAGGTGTTTTTCTTTTGGCAACTTTTTCAAGTTTTTCAACGGCTTTCTTTACTTCCTTTTTTTCTTGTTGTGCTTCTTTTTTATCTTCTTTAATTTCTTTTTTTTGTTCAGTAAGTTCTTTCTTTGCTGCGGCAATTTTTTCTTTTAATTTTTCCTTTGCTGAAGCAGGGATATTAGGGTTATTTAACCCTTTTTCAAGTTTAGCGATAGTGTCTTCTAAACTATCTTGTGCTTTTTTTTCTTCTTTTTCAACCTTTTCCTCTTTCTTTTCAACTTTCTCCTCTACTTTTTGTAGTTGAGATTTAAGAGTTTCAATTTTTCCTTTTAGTTTTTCTTTAGCACTATCGGGAATATTTGGATTAGTTAATCCTTTTTCAAGTCTTGCAACGTCTTGTAAAATTTGTTCGTTAGTCATTTTATTTTTTTTATTTTTTAAACAAATAGTTCTTTTAATGTTTCAATGTCGGTATTGTAGAATGTTTCAATTAGTGTTATAGTATCTTTACTAATGTTACCAGAATTTACCAACTTTATAATAGATTCTAAAGTTTGTTGTCTTTCTTCTTCAGAAGCATCATCTCCAAGCGTTTCTAAAATTTCAATTGCTTCCTTAATGCCTTGTTCTTCGGAGGTAATTTCTTTTACTTCTAATTCAACTTTTTCGCCACCTTTTTCCGATTTATATTTTTCATAAGATTTAAAGATTGCTTCATCTAAATCTTTTGCTATTGTATTTTCAATCGTAAAATTGTTAGTTTGTTTTTGTAGGAATTTTACAATGCTTGATAAGTCAAAATCAACACCCGATGCTTCGGCTACTTCTCTTTGTGCTTGTGGATTTATTAACGAAAAATCAAAATTGCTTTCTACTAAAGGTTGTATTTTATACATATTCCAAAGTTAAAAATTTTTATTTAGATATTTTTTTTTATTGCGATAATTTTTCGTAAAGCAAGTTACTAAATTCTTTCATCTTATTAAGTATATTATCACTTTCAACAACATACGTTCTACCTTGTTCAATGAATGGCATCCAAGAATAAATGAGTTCTAAAGAATTTTGAAATTGAAGAATATTATCATAATCACTAAAATCAGCAAGATTCAATTGAACACCTTTTTTTGATAGTGGAATCATCTTTTCATCGTCAATTATAAAAGTTCCCAATTCGTATCTATCAACTACAAGAATTTGAGGTCTTAATGATTGATGGCTTGTTGTTTCGCCTATGAATGATAATCGTGAATAACCTGCCTCTATTTGTAATACTTTTTGAGTATTTAAAATTGGCTTGATGTGGTTTATAAAACTATCGTAGAAGAAGTAGAATATACCATATTTACTAAAATACTTTGGCTCATTTTTTATAACGAGTATTACATATTTAAGTAACTTTTCGTCTAATTCAATAAGTTGTTGTGTATCTTGTCTTTGTGGTATTGTGTATTCATTATTATCAACATCACAAACAATATATAAATCTTGATAAATTTTCAAGTTGTTGCTTGAATTTTTGAAAATCATTACCTCTATAAAATGTCTTAAAATATTTTTTAGTGGTAATTCTTCAATGCCTCTATCAAGAAATCCTTTTCTAATTTCGGTAACTAAATTTTCAATGAATGTAACCGACTTGCAAATAACTATTTCGTTTTGTTCTTCTTCTTCTTGTTCTATGGGTGGAGTTGCTAAATCAACAATATTCATTTTGTCAACCAAATAGCGATATTTATTATATTCTATGCTAACAAGGTAATTTTCAAAATAAATTATTTTTCCTTCGGTTAGTCTATTATCATCATCTATTTTTACATAATCTCCTACTAATACAAAATCATTACGTTTTAAACCTGCTATAATAGTGCCTCCATTGTTCAATTCAATTCGGTAATGGTCTTCTTCTCCTCCTAAATACAAACCATATTTTCCTTTGTGTCCACCATTTTTTCCTATAATAAGACATTCTATTTTTTCTTCTTCTTCATCTTCTTCTTGTCTTGGTTGCAATAATTCAACAACACTATATCTTGTAGTAGAAATACCAAGTCCAAAATCGCTATCTATGGTAATATTATTGGCAATGTTTTTTAAAGTTCCATTGAATTCACTAAAATCAAGTTGTCTTGCTTTTATATAATCTCCAACAAGAACAAAATTTTCACGATTGTCTAAACTAACAAAACATTCACGATTTTCAATTTTTAAAATAAAATTTGCACCTTCTTCATCATATCCTTTATACATCACAATATCTCCATTCAAAAAAGGAATACTATTCCCTTGAGTATCGTTGCCCGTGAAAGTATCTATTATTAAACATAGTTCTTCTCCCTCCCCTTCACCCTCTCCCTCACCTTCTCCTTCACCTTCACCTTCACCTTCTCCTTCACCTTTGCCTTCTCCTTCTCCTTTGCCTTCTCCTTCTCCTTCTCCTTCTCCTTCTCCTTCTCCACCTTTGCCTTCTCCTTCTCCTTCTCCTTCTCCTTCACCTTCGCCTTCACCATCGCCTACATTATCGCCACCACCAGTTTGTGGATTCTCTAAAGGTGGTACATCGGTTGTTGTTGTCGTGGTGTCTATCTCAATTTCGGTAGTACCATCGTCAAATATATCGTCTTGTAATTCGTTGGGCATTATGCTAACATTTTATTTACGAAATCTAATCTTATTTTTAAACCCTCTACATCAATTTTCATTTCTGAAAAAAGTATGGTATCAAATATTGAATCAAAATAATTATAATTTTGTACTTCTCTTTCGTTATCCAAGTCTTTAGTCAACATAGGTTCTATGTTTTTCCTATGGATATAATCTACGAAAGATGCACAAAAATATTCTTCTATGCTTTTGAAATTAGCAAGAATAGTTTTTTCAGATGCTTCATCATCTAATATCACTTTGTCTTTTACAAAATCATAAAGTATGTGTCCACTTTCGTGAAGTAAATTTATGCTATTTGAGAATGATGAAGGCAAATGAATTATATACTTACCTTGATAAGTTTCAAGACCTGCTTCAGCATTACCATCATCAAAAATAGTATTGTTGATTACTTGAACTCTATTAAAATCTATGGTTTCAGAGGTATTTAATCTAAAGTAACCATCTAATTCTTTTGGAATTTTTGTTGTTTGTTCTGAAAATCTTGCTTCTAATTCTCCCCCTAATGCTTGATAATTTAAAAAATTCAAAACATACAAATCTCTTGGTGTCCAACCTTTCTGAATTAATTTTAAATCTCTCTCTAATGCTTTTTTGCTTTGTTGTAAAGATTCATTAAATAATTCAATATAATCTTCTCCAATATGCTCTTTTACAAAAGTTGAAATAACATCTTTTGTTTCTTCTATCATTGAATACAATGTTAGTATTAAGGAACTAATGGTATTTGCCGAATATGAAATAGATTGTGTTGAAGTTATAAGTTTATCAAAAGTTGCTAAAATACTATTAACGTATGCTTGAACCGAAACCATTCTATCTTTATACCTTAATTCATAACTTTTGAATTGCATATTAGAAATTTCAGTATGCAAATCTACATATACTTGTAAAGGAATTAGTGTTGCGACATCAGAGAACCTTTTTTGGAAAGCATTTAGAGAAATATAAAAAGACTTGACTGATTCACCACCTACTGCGTCAATCAAATTAGCCATACTTTCATTTCCACCTTGAGCAAAATCCTCTATTGTCTGAATATAATGTTGTATTTCGTGAATAGCAACGAATTTTATTCTTTCAATATCGTATTCAGCATCATTATTTATTAAAACTAAAGCATAAGGAATGGAAGGACTGAAATAATAAGAATAATCACCTTTATCAATATAAGGTACTCCTAATGCAAATACCGAATAAATATCCTTTAATTTAGGATAATATTGATATGCTTCTTCAAATGAAATATAGTCGCCTAATCTACCATTATAACCCTCTATTACTCCTCTTGCTACATTTGTTTTTTGCTTAACTAAATCAGTTACTAAAGGTTTGAATTGTTTCGTGTAATCATAACCTTCGGGTATATAGTAATAAACGCCTTGTCCTACTTGTGTAAGTTTATTAATATCAATATTGAAGGTATCGTCTGAAATTCTTTTTCTCCATTTATTATCAATATCGGAGAAGTACCACCCAGTTTCCAAGTAAATTGAATATGGTGTGTTTCTTTCTCTATATAACTTTTTGGCTATTTCAAGTTGTGGGTCATTTGGAGTTGCTTTTTCGCCTATGATTAAGTACCTCATAGTGCTATCCGAATATTCGGGAATAAGTCCACCATTAGGATTTTTAATGGCTCTTACGAATCTAAATAGGTAGTTACCATAAATTGATTTTCCAAAAGTATTATTTGTGTATTGGTCAATTAAATCATAGACCATACAAAGACCTACGACAGGCTCTTTATTTATTGAAAATATTTTATATAGTGCATCCGAAAAACTTAATCTTGTATTGACATCAAGCGAACCTTTTATGATTTGTTTGAGGTTTCGTTTATTTTCATCAAAGTCTATTGACTTATACTCTATGAAAATATCTTTAAGCCGACTTTTTTCTTCTTCGGTATCACAAGCACTTTTCAGTATGCTATAAAATAAATAGTTTGAAGAATCAAATGGCTCGTTCATATAGCCAAGATGTGATGCTCTTAATCTTTTGTATGTGTATTCGTTGACTTGATAGATGCTACCAAAGTCAACTATATTAATTGAACTTTCCTTTTCAATATTATTGTAACTAAAATAAAAATAGTTTGGAGTTTTTAACTTTAAAAAAGTTTCACCCCAATCTTTAGATTCTATTTTTTTTACAAGCCAATCGTGTTTTTTTATATCGTTTAAAAAAACTTTCATTAAATGTCTTTAATCGTTTGATAAAATCTACCTCTACATTTTTCGTACAATTCTTTGTTGGTCAGATAGTTTCCATCTTTATCGTAAATGTAAACTTTGTAGCCACTATCGTCTATTGAATTAGCGTGATATTTTATATACTTGCTAACTACAAAAACATAATCTCCCATTCCATCCATATCGCTTGTACAATAACGATAATCAAATTCGTGTTGAGAGTTTCCACTTTGAGGGAAATAGCCTAAATTTTTAACTCTACTTCTTTCCCAAATGTCTTGTTTTACTTTATCTAACATAAAAAAATATTTTAACCAAATTTCGCCCTTGCTTCTTCGTTCTTATTGATAATATCTTGTGCCAATTCAAGTATCATTGTATTTAATTGTGCTTCGCTATGTACATCGGCAATAACATAATATAAAAATTGAGAGTTTCCTTTATCTCCTTTGTTATTCCACATTTTATCTCTTGAGCCAAATTCTTTGAAAATAACTTGTTCCAATAAATTCAAATTAGCAGGGAATCCCAAACACCCATCTATATGGTCGCCATAGTATTCAGCATCTTTAATAACACATTCAAATATTTTTAATCGGAAAAATGATTGGTCAGAAAGTATGTATAATAAGCCACTTTTTTCAATACTTTCATCAAATCTCTTTAAAGTGATGGAGTGAAATCTTCCACCATACTCAAAACCATTTTTCCATTTTATATTTTCTTGAATTCCATAAATCCCACTTATGCTAACTGCGTACCCAAGTGTACTCAATAATTCTTCTAATCCACACGCCAAGTAGCCATTCCATTTATAAGTATCAAAGCGAACTGTGTTATTATCTCCAATTTTTACAAATATTCTTATGGCGTTCTTTAGTTTTTTTACTTTCTCTTTTTGTACATAAGTTTTTTTGATAGTACTTGTTATAGATTCAGTTCCACCGATGCGTAGGTTATATTTTTTTAAAACATCAAAGATGTTTGCACCTTCGTAAACTTCTTTATAAACTTTATGGACTAATTCTTTGTCATCCGACAAAATTTTAGGAACGATTACACAAGGAGTACCATCGCTTATTAATTTGTATTTATACTCTTTGCCATCCTTATATGTTAGAACCAAAGAGCCATCAACAAAATCTTTCTTTTCAAAAGAATAATACTTATAAAGTGGAACTAAACCTAAAGATGCCCTATTAAAATCAAAACTTCCTAATTGTAAGTCGTTATATTTTAATGTAGGCATTTCTAATTTAGCCATAGATGTTTTTAAAATCTCTTGTATTCTTGGTCTTATATTCTTTTCATAAACATCTTTATAGTCATCCATTCTAAGATAACTTTGCCTATCTAAACCATCTTGTACCGAAGTAAGCAAAGGCTCTCCATACCACGCTTGATTTGTAACACTACCATTACCTGCTATAATTTCTTGAGTATTATTTCTATTATGCTCATTTAATTCTAAATAAGTGTCAAAATCTTCACAAGAAGGTGAATATTGAGTGCCTTCTATTGTTTTGTTTGTAATAGGCAAAGCATCATAATATTCAAAGTATTCCTTTAAACTTTTATGAACTTTTAAAGTGCCTTTAAAATCATCGGGTATCCTATTTATTTGTTGGGTAACTCTACTCATAATTTATTTCCATTTAGCAGTGCCAGGTTTAGGACTTACATCGTTTCCATACAATCTATGAAATTCCTTGATAAATTCATCATCATCAATACTTTCAGATGCAAGTGCCACCGCTGCTACTATTTCCGAATTAGTTTGTGTATTGGTAGGTAAAGTTTTTACAAAACTATTTATACTATCTTTAAATGTCTTGGCTACTTCAAATGTTTTATCTCCAACTTTTTCAATGAATGGAGGAACGGCGTATTCAGACCTAATTAATCTCAAGCCATCTTGCTCATAAATTCTATTGAAATTTAAGATAGTACGAAGCGATACCGATTCTACTGAATTTGCATCATTTTTAAGGACTTCTCTAATCATATTGGAAACTCTGAATACTTTATCGTAACTCAATCTTCTTTCTAAATCTTCGTCAAATCCTATTTCATAATAAGAACCCGAAAATCTATCAACTAAAGAATAATCTTGTCTATTGTTTCCACTAAAGTTTTGAGAGATTTCTTTCATATTTGTATTACCTGTGGCAATAACACAAAACTCTTTGCTCTTTCTTAATTTATCTCCTTTACCATCGGTAATTGTAGGATAATCAATTTGAAAGTATTTTCCATCTCTTTTGATTACATCAAAATCCAAAAGTTTTGTTGATTCATCAATTACTTCTTTCAAAGTATCGTATTCGTCTTTTGTGATTTCTCTTTCTTGTTCTTCTGATGCACTTTCTGCTAATGCCTCGTTCAAGATACCCGCGGTGTTTGGGTCTAATTTTGGCAATTCATCTAAAATCAAAACACCACCTTTTTCCCACGCTAAAGATAATTGACCTTGCTTGTAGCCTTCAATAGTTTGACCACCAATAATGTTGATTGGCGATGTAAATTGGTTACAATTGATTACATAAGATTCTTGCTTCATTACTTTTTTAGCAATAGATTTTGCCAAATAAGTTTTACCCGTACCTGCTTTACCATAAAGATATACGTTGTTACCAACCATTAAGTCGGTAAATATTTTCATAACTTGTTTTGACATAAATGCAAATTCATTTATATCATCGGTTTCTTTCGGTATGTCTTTTCTTTTAGGGGAAGGTAATTTAATTTCTGCTTTAGCCATAAGTAAGGTTATTAATGATTGTGAAAGGTTTTGTTCGTCAAATTGAAATGTTTTTAATTGTTGCGCTATCATTTTTTGGACTAATTGTTCTTTTTGTCCTAATATTTCAGCATCAATGTCTTGAATGTATTTTGAAATATCCATTTATTTATTTTTTAGTTTTGAAATAAAAATTCATTAAGTATTCTTCGGCACTTTCCATAGTGAGTGGTTTCATAACCCTTTCTCTCTTTTCTTCTTCAATTTTTCCTTTAGGTAAATCAACTTCGCCTTTGCTATATTTTATGAAAACATCACCTATAAATTCAGTATCAGTACCATTGTAACCAAAAATAGTGTCAAAGGATATTATTTTTCCTTTGATTGCATCTTTTACAATCTTTCCTATTTCATAACTATTTTTTCCTTCTTCAATAGCCTTATTCAATAACTCTTTTAGTTTTAATTTTTCAGTATCACTTCCGATTACATCAAAGGTATCAACCACCATATCTTGAATAGTACTATCTAAAGGAATCAAACCATAAGAAATTGATTCTCTAACTTTTGCTCTCCTATTGGTGTAGATAGTTCCATAATCAGATGTCCTTACATATTTAAGGAATTTGCTGAAAGTTTCAATTTTTTGTTTTTCCATTGAATATGGATTAACCAAATCATACCTAAACTCTCCTTCTTTTTCATCTTCTTTACCTACATCTTCAAATTGTCTTGCTTGTTCTTTAACTTCTTCTTCGGTAAGATAAATAGTTTCGGGACTTTCAACACCAGTTATTTTAATATTAAAAGGGTCTTTTGAATAAATGAAATCAAATAGGTTTTTTAATTTCATTTGTTTTTCTAAATCCGAAATATTACTAAAATATACATTTGTACATCTTACGCTGATTGAATTTTGTCCTAATGGTCTAAATTTATATTGGTCGTTTATGTAAAAACCATAGCCATTATTTTCAAGGAAATTCATTAACTCGCCATCATCAAATAAAGAATTATAATATTTTCTTTTTTTAGTACTTGGTGGTGTACTCGCTTTTCCACCAAATATGCGAACATTGGTGTAGCCATTCCAACCTTTATCTAAAGAAAAATTTTGATTGGCGTTAATGCTTTTTATATAATCTTTTGCATTTACAAAATCGGGTACTAAATCTTTAGAATTCAAAGGATATTCAACTTCTACATCATCGGGTTGTAAGTCACGAAATTTTTCGGGAGTTATTTGCAATCCTAATCTAATTGATGTGTTGTCGGCAGTTGTGAATTTCAAGAATTTAATAATTGGACTATATGGTTCGCTTTTTACAATATCTAAAGCGATACTATAAGCACCAAGTATATTGCCAGTCAGCATTCTCACTAATTCTCTCCTATTCAAATCAACTTCCCAATTATCAATAAGTATTCTTCTTGTTTTCTCAATATAAACACTCTTAAATAAAATCCAATCCAATACCACTCTACCTCTTGTCGTTGGCTTCAATATAATTTTTGGCTTACCACTTAATTGACAAAATATAAGTTCAATATTCATTGGACTATATTTCTCTTTAGCAGTTTTCAAAAGTTTAATGCCACAAAATCTACCGATATTGAAATTGGTGTATAAATTATATTTATATTTATACAAAATTTTTCCTTCGGCATCGGTTTCATAACATTCCTCAATTGAAGAAGGAATCAAGACAGGGGAGTTTGGATAAAAAATATCTTCTTCCGATTCTACATCGCTACTCTTAATCCAACCTTCGGTAATTAGATACCAAGTGCCTTGTGAGTTTTTAAGTTTTTCACTTACAAAATCTTCGGTTTCGTAATATAATGTTTTTGGAAATTGTTGATTTTCGTCTGCCTCTTGATATACTTTAGTATTATTTTTGGTCTTAACTTTTTTAGGGTTAATGTACATCAAAGTTGTTTGATAATCTTTTGTAGCCTTTTCAATGATATGAACTTTTTTTGCTTCATATTCTTCCTTCATCAATTGTTTTTCGGCTTTGTCTTTTACCAAATCATAATCGGGTTTAGGAATACTATCTACAATTTCGTTGATGTGTTCTTCAGAATACTTTTTATAATCTTCTATGAATTTTTTATAAAATTCGGTTGAGTCTTGATTTTCAGAAAGTATATAAACTAATTCTTCTACTTTCTCTTTTGTATATGGCTTGTCTTGTGCTAATACATAATCATCTTCAATATATACCGAACCATTGAAAGGACTTGTATCTTTGCCTTTACTTTTTTGTATTCTTGTTTTAATAATGGCTTTCAAATCTACTAAATTTGTTTCCAAATCGTCAAATTTTCCACCTTTATCTTCTTTCAATTTAGTGTATAGAGCATTAATTACATTAAAGAATTTTTCTTGTTCTTCACAAAATGCCAATTCAAGTTTTCTGATGAATGATTGAATTTCAAAGTCATCAAATTTGCGACCTTTTTCTTCTCTACTAAATTGAAGATAATTTTCATTACCTGGTGTGCTTAAAAATTCTTCTAAGCATTCATCTCCATATTGATTGATTACATCTTCAATTTCATTTCCTTGACTATCTCTAATTGTAGAAAGTTTTTGAGATTGTTTTTGATTACCCGTTGTGTTGGCATCAAGACTTCTTAATTTTCTTACCAACATCAATAACCTTCTAATTTCTGAAGGTATTCTTGAGATAGCATAAACATAAGTAGGGTAGTTTACCATACCTGTTCTATTAATTCTACCTCTCTTTTGTACTTCGGTATTTACATCCAATTCTACTTGATGAATAATCATCACTCTTGGGCGTTGGTCTTTGAATTTAGATGAACTATGTGCATCTTCGCCAGTGCTACCACTTTCGTTAATCAAAAGCACATCGTATTCACCCGAATTAAATTTTTGGAAAGTAGATGCCTTATTTTTATCCTTTTTATTTAATTCTAATTCATACTTTCCACTTTTTTGTTTCAATAAAGTGAACTTACGCCCCGTGACTTCACCTACTTTAAAATATCTATTACCTCCACCATTTTCCATATCCCAACTTGGTCTTGGAGTGTTTTCAATTCTTTGAATGATATAATCTATTGGACTTAAAGGAATATCTAAATCCACGTTTTTAATATCATCTAATAATTTTTTGTATGAAACACCACCATCTTCAAAATCAAAACTTTCCAATAATAAATCTTTACTTATTTTTTTACCTTTATCATCGTCATCATCAGCACCTATTTTTATTTCTTGAAAGGTAATTACACCTTCAATTGCAACAACTGCGAGTGCATATAAGTATTGAGAAAAATCAGCATTATCAATTTCAGAGCCTACTTCAAGACCTAAATTAAAATAGACTCCTTCAAGGGTGTTACGAACTGCGATTACGGGTTTTCTATTTGATTCAAACTTGACTTTATCTTCAACACGAATACTTTCAAACTTATTCGTTAATTGATTTATTGCTTGTTGAGAAACAAATTCTGCCTTTAGAGCAAACAATAAAGTTTCAATAAGTTGAAACTGATTTCTCTTTACATCGCCTACGCTATATTGTTTTAAGTAATATTGCCCTTGATATTTCTTTTGCCAATCTAATAATAATATTGCATTTTCGGGTTTAGGTTCTTCGGCAAGTTTAATTTTATTTTCTTTTGCAATTCTTTCAATAGAATTTTGTCTTGCTATGTTAAAAGCATTATTCTTTGTTGAAAAATATTGTCGTAATCTTAAATATAGTCTTAGAACATTGTCGTACTTCTTATATAAGGTTTCCTTTTGGTCGTCAACCATATATTGATACTGAACATCACAATTTTCGTAACTTCTCAATCTACTTAACATTTGTTGAGAAACAACTAAATTAGAAGCCAAGTTTTCAATTAATCTTTCTCCACCTTTTTTAATTACACTAATTAGTTCATCAGTACCTAATGGACTTTCAACAATATCGGTTTTCAAAGCATACAAGAACATATTATCTGGTCGCTTTGAGAAAGTAGCACTTGAGAAAAGAACGCCTTGAGATGCTTCAATCAATTCTTTCATTCTTTTTCCTACTGTGGAAGTCGTACCCGCAGCGTTATGGCATTCATCAATACACAAAATAATTTTCTTCTTTTCGGCTAACCTTAAAAGATAATCAATTTTTGTTCTTTTTTTACCACTTATTTGACTATATGTTAAGAATAAGTAGTCATATCCTTTAGGCAAAGTAGAGCCTTCAACAATTTGTTTTATTTCATCTTGCTTTGGTGCTGTGATGATTTCTTTACCATCCTTAATGATTCCCGTTTCAGAAGGCTTTTGTACTCTTATTCTTTTTCCTTTTTCATCAAAAGTTTTATCAAATCCACCACTTTTATAACCATTTAAGATTAATGGTTTACCATTAAAGGGAACACCACCACTTTTAGTTTGTACACCACCAATGTCGGTAATATCACGATAGATAGCACTAAACAAATTTGGTTTTTCAGTAATAAAGATTGGTAAGTATCCATTTAGGAATGCGTATCTTAAAATAGAAGCATTTACACGCCCTTTACCTACCCCTGCCATATCGGCAAGAATCAACCCTTTTCCATTTTCAATTTGCTTAATGGTCATTGCGATAGCATCGGCTTGTTCGGCAGCAAGTCCACCCTCAACGCCAACACCTTTTGACATAGCAAATTTTGATGTGTAGTTTAATTTTTCAATTAAATATTGGTCAACATCTTCTATTTCTTCTTGAAAACTAAATTGTGCTTGTAGAGTTTCTCCCGACAATTTTAGAGGCATCATTGTACCTAAAGCGGGTAGTTTACTCATTGGAGTATATGGAATAGCATTTTGGTCGCCCAATATTGCTTTTTCTATATCTTTGGTGCTTTTTTCTTCTATTGTTTTATTTATTTCCATTATAATTCTATTGTTGAAATTTGTTCAATGAATTGTTCAAATGTTGTTTCATCGGTAAATTGTTTTGCATCTTTATAAGTTTCAGTATGCTCGTCAATTTTTGATGAAAAATTTATAATTCCATTTCCAATATTACTTTCGGGATAATTCTTGACGTTTTCTTTTAGATTTATAACCCAACTTTGCATTTTATCATTTGCTAAAATTGTGTTCATAATTGATTGCTTGTCTTTGTATGGACTTTCCAATTTCAAATTATCAAGAACGATTTCAGAAATATCATTTTGTGCTTGTTCCATAGGATTTTCGTATCCTAATTTAGCATTTACTAATGTTGCTTCGTCTATATATTCATCAATTAGTCTTGAAAGTCTTGTAAGTAATGCTTCATAAAAATCAGCAAATTGAAAACTATCCATTTGGTCGGTATTAAAACCTCCAATGACGTAATCTCCATCGGATTCAAAAATCATATCGTTTATGAAAACTTTTTTCATCTTTTTTTTATTTTGTTACCAAATTTACATTATATTCCTTTTATGGTATAATAATTTTTGAACAAATTGGTACATATTCGCTAATTTTATTTCGTTTTGTAGTTTGTAATCTGAAATATCAATAGTTCCACCTTCATCAAATTTTTTCCCACCAAAATCAGCATTTATTTGAGAGAGTATTTTTCTTGGTGTAATTGTCATTCCTTGAAATTGGTATTTTTCTTTGGATTCCATTGTTTTGACAGTAACCACTGCCTCGCCACCCTCTAAGTTATCCAAAGTCGCTGATGGCAATTCACCCCCGTGGTAATATGATTTACAACCACAAACGCTTTTAACATCGCCACCTTCGGCAAATTCAACGCCACCATATTTATGATTTAGGAATGAGGCAATTTGTCTTGCATTCATTTTTTTGCCTTGAAATTCGTAGGTTTTGTTGGAAGTCATAGATTCTTTGTTGAGTACGCCTTCGCCACCTTCAAGTTCTACCACTTGCCCCGTGCTTTTGACAAGAAACCTTTCGCCACTACCATTTTCATCTGATTCGCTATGGCGTTTACCTACCACTACGCCACCTTCTTTGAGTTGGTCGGTTGTTTTTTCAAATATTTCCATATCGGATTTTGGTAGATAATCTTCAAAGTATTGTACTTTGGTTACTTGGTCGGCATTTTTCCAATTTTCAAGTTTTTCGTCTATTACGCCTATGTAGTATTCGGGAGTTTCGGAAATAACATACCAAAATGCTCTATCATCGCCAACAAATCTGACTTTTTTCATTTCATTTTGTTTGTACTCGCTTTTTATGATATTGCTTCCACTTTCCATTTCTTTCAATCTATCATAATAGTCGGGCATTTCTTCAATATGGTGTAGGGCAATAGTTTCAGCAATTTTTTTGTCGGTGGTATGTTCCATTTCGGCTTCTATACCTTTTTCTAATTGTTGTGCTAAAACTTCTTCGCTTACGTTATGTATTTTAGAAATTTCAGATAAAGTTTTGGGTGTTTTGAGTTTGCTCATAATGTCATCGTTTAAATCTGAATAGTAAAGTGTGTTGTCAAATCCACAATTGTGACAAACGTATTTATCAAATTCTTCAGAATCTTTAGTGTTCCAATGCCAACCACAATTTATGCAAGTAACATCTTGGTTTATACTTCCACCATCCTTGAAATTTTTTTGCAATTTTTGATATTGAATCATATCATAAAGGTCTTCTTCATCATCGGTAACAACTTCTCCTCCTTCTCTATATTCAACATCTAAATCCCAACAACCATAATGTTTTGTTTGAACCATTTTTTGTCTTGCTTCGGCAAAAGTATATTTCTGATATTTTTTAGGATTGTCGGTGCTTATTTGCCCTATTGCGTAATATAAAGGCTTAGGAATGACTAATTCTCTACCATTTGAGAAATCGTACACATTTTCATCATCTTCAACCCAAGCGTGTCCATATCTAATGTGTGCGATATGTCCTTGACCTTGTACTTCAGCGTGTACTAAATAAGGAGTTCCTACATAATCAATTTTCTTTGGGGAGAAAATGTTGTCCATTGCGAATTGACCTGCGATGTAGTAACAATCGCCACCTCCAATTTTTAATTTTTTGCCTTTTGCTAATTTTTCAATGTCACCACCTTGTTCTTTGTATTTATCAGATTTCCTTTTTGTTCCATCCTCTCTTGGTATTAATCCTTTTGCTTTTAGATGTGCAATCGCAGTGAATCCAATACCTTTTCCTTGTTTGTATTTTTTTAAAAGTTCTTTATCATTAAATGTTCCACCTTTTGCTAATTGTTCAATGTCAATTATTTCAACATCAGTAGGATTAAAAATTACATAGTTTCTTGCATCTTTATCCCATTTGTCAATAAAGGTAGTTCCATCGTAACCTAATTTTTCAATGAATTCGCTAACTTGTTGTTCATCTAAGGTATCGCTTAACCATTCGTGTAATTTTCTATTGGTAGCCACTTCGTAGCCATAATCACTCGTTCCTAAAAAATCTGATTTCAGATTATCTACATCATTTTCGGTAAACCTTTTGTCTTGTTCTACTTGTTCAAGGATTTTGTCAACATCGGTTATGTTTTCATCTAAATCAAAAAAGTTTGATACTTTTAGTTTTGCTTGTATGAATGAGCCACCTTTAAGTGCGTATTCTTTTGCAACTTCTTCTTTGTTTGTGAAATAGATGCCATAGCCACCAGTCAATCTACCTATGGTTGTTCCAACTTTTTCTAATTCAAAATTTTCAAACTTATTTGGAGAGCCGTGATAAACGATTTCATCTATATCGCCACCACCATAATATCTTATATCGGGATTGCTTGAATCAAAGGTCGTGTTAGT